>SXGQ01185025.1_pt1 | contig 31835 bp, 32 predicted proteins | sample 3178371 | NCBI WGS metagenome assembly SXGQ01 (sample SAMN11356859, study PRJNA531348) | freshwater metagenome | isolation source: freshwater sample F1-20 | place: China: Fuxian Lake, Yuxi | collected 2017-12-25
CAGCCGCTTTGCTGAACCCGCGCTCACCGCTGCTTCGCGTCGGGGCGGGGCGGGGCGCAAGCGCCCCTCCCCTGCGCCCCTCCCCAAAACTTTAGTTTTCCTTCGGCGGACTACCGATACAGGGTCTCCGACCCGCCCTCCAAGCCCGCGCTCAATCAGCGCCCAATCCGCGCTCGAGCCTCATCCGCCCGAGCCTACCGCCACCACCAGCGTCTCGTCGCCGAAAACCACCCGGTCGCCGGCCCGCACTTTTTTGCGTTTCTGCGTCTCTACGACGCCGTTCAGCCGCACTTTGCCCTCGCTGATGACTTGCTTCGCCTCGCCGCCCGAGTCGGTCAGCCCGGCAAATTTCAAAAGCTGGCACAGCTCGATCGGCTCTTCGCGCACGGTCACCACTGTGGGTTCGCTTGGTTCAGCTTTCGTCGTCGGCATCAGGAAAAACTTATCCGTTCACTCAACCGACCGAAAGCAGTTCCACTTCAAAAATCAGCGTAGCCCGCGGCGGAATCGCACCCGGGTAGCCGTGCTCCCCGTAGGCCAGATGATGCGGCAGCGTCATTTTGACTTTGTCGCCGACTTTCATCGTCGCGACGCCAAGATCCCAACCCGCGATCACTTGACCGGCGCCCAGCACAAAGGTGAAGGGCTCGTTGCGGTCGACGGAGCTATCAAATTTTTTCCCGTTCTCGAAGGTGCCAGTATAGTGAACCGTGACGGACTTGCCCTTTTTTGGCGAAGCGCCGGTGCCGGTTTTTAGAATTTCGATTTTGATGTCGGTGAGAGCCATCCCCCGATTCCCGTCAAACCCGCCCCTGCGTCAATCCCGCATCACGGCAATAACCGCCCAAAACTCCGCCCTCGACGGCCCTCGGCCCCGGCCCCAAGACAATCCCGGCATGTCCGAACTCACGCTCCAGCCCATCGGCTACATCCGCACCGGCAAACAGGTGAAGTTTCAAGCCCTGCACCAGCCCTCGGAGCAACTGCCGGAGCACAATGTCCTCGAACTCCTGCCCGACCAAAACTACGAGCAGGCGCTCCGCGATCTCGCCGGCTTTTCCCGGGTTTGGCTCGTCTGGTGGTTTCATCGCAACACTACCTGGCGCACCCAAGTCGTCCCACCCCGCGGTCCCGCCCAGAGCCGTGGCGTTTTCGCCACCCGTTCGCCCCACCGGCCCAATCCCATCGGCCTGACGCCCGTGCAACTCATCGCCATCAAGGGCCGCACGCTCATTCTTGGCGAGTGCGACCTCGTCGACGGCACACCGGTTTTCGATCTCAAACCCTACGTCCCTGCCTACGACAGTTTTCCCGATGAGCGCGCCGGTTGGATCGACGCAGTCGACGCGCTCATGGCTTCGCCGCCGCAGTTCACCGTGCAGTTTTCGCCGCTCGCCACCACCCAGGCCGAGTGGCTGCGCGCCACTTGGCAGATCGATTTCTCCCCGCGCCTCCACGAATTGCTCGCCCGCGATCCTTCACCTCACCGCACCCGACGCATCCGTCGCCGTCGGGATGATTTATTTGAAATCGGCTGCGGCGCATGGCGGGCGTTTTTTACCGTCAACGAACACCAAGTCACCGTCACCGCCCTCGACGCCGGTTTCCCAGCGCGTTTTCTGACCGATCCAAAGCGCGAAGGGCTGCCTGACTGTGCCGCACAACTCGATTTTCTCGCGCGGTGGCCCCAGCCCTGAAAGCCACCGCCTTAGCCCACCTCGGCCCCCGTGACCGCCGCGCGCTTCACCTGGCTCCAACGCCATGTGTCCAAGTCCGGCCAGCGCTCCACCTTGAGCCGGATCTCGATCACATCGCCCACCGCAAAATCATCGCGGTCGGTGCGTAGTATCCGATACCCCCAATGCGGAGCCCGCTTCGCATCATGCGGGCCCGAACTCAGACTCAGATCCGCATCCACCCGGGCCCGAAAATAGACCGCATAGCCGTCGAGCCGCCCCGCATTCACGACCGTGCGCGTGAAATTCAGCTCCAACGGCACCTCCGACTCCTGCACCGTGTGCAGATCCACTGAGAGCACCGGCTCGGGCTCGCCGAGAAAGTGCTCCACGTAGTTCGGGTCGCAGCTCCGCAGGTGATAATAACCCGGCTCTTGCGGCCGTTGCCGACCCAGCGACGAGTAGTCGAATCCGTGGACCTCCAGTTCCCAAATAAATGGCACGTGCCGGGTGTCGTCCAATTTCACCGGCTCGCAGTAAAGATCAAAACAGCTCGGCAAGATCAGCCCGCCGGGCTTCAGCAAGCGGTCGCGCAGGTCGCAAACATTCGCGACCATCGCTTCGTCGAAGAGGCAGTCCCCCATCTGCTCGTGCAAAATCACGTCGACCTTCTCCGTCGTCTCCAACTTCGAGCTGTGCAACGCGATGAACTCCACGTTTTGAATCCCATTCTCCACGGCCAAGGTCTTCGCGTGACGCAAAATCTCCGAGTGATCCACCGCGTAGACTTGAGCGGCCCCTCGCCGTGCGGCAAACGCGGCCAATATCCCCGTACCCGTCCCCAAGTCGATCACGCGGTCACCCGGTTGGATGTGCCGGGCGATCGCGGCGTGGTAGAAATTCATCCGCGGCCGGTCGGCCAACATTTTTTCCTGCTCATGAAAATTGGCGAAATACCAGCCGTTGAATTCCCGAAACCGCGCCTCCGGCGAATCCTCGTCGGCCGGAAAAATCCATGCCGCCAAGGCTGGCCGCGCAAGCAACCACGTCCGCCCCCGCCCCATCGCCCGCCGCCCCGCTGAGCATAGGCCGACACTGCAACGCTGGAGAAATTTAAATAACATGCGGTGGCGCGGAGACGGTTCCGCTGCATCCGACCCTGCCGATACGGCCCGCAAGCGCAACCTCCGCTTGGCCCGACAAAACAAACCCCTGCCGCCAGAGTTTTTGCGGGGCCGGCCCTAAAGATTGTTTGAATCCGTCGCCGCCCCACTCATGTTGCTTTGGTGGAAACCAAGGAATCTAAACTCTCATTCGAGGCCGCTCTTACACAGCTCGAAGCGACCGTTGAGACGATGGAATCCGGCGATGTTCCTCTGGCCGACCTGCTCGCTAAATTTGAGCACGGCACCAAGCTGCTTAAGGTCTGTGAATCCCGGCTGAAAGACGCGGAGCTCAAGATCGAACAGCTCAAAAAACAGAAGGATGGCGTCTCGTTTACAAAGTTTGAGACCACCGCCGAGTCCTGATTTTTTAATTTTCCGCCTCAGATCTGATGAACGTTCCTCCCGCCCGACTTCTCGAAACCATTCACGGCCCCGCCGACGTCAAAGCCCTTGCGGCCGGTCAACTCCCGCAGCTCGCGCAGGAGATTCGTGATGAAATCATCACCGTCACCGCCAAAAATGGCGGCCACGTCGGTCCCAACTTGGGCGTCGTCGAGCTCAGCATCGCGCTTCACCGGGTCTTTGATACGCCCAACGACCAGTTTGTCTTCGACGTCGCCCACCAAGGTTATGTGCACAAACTGCTCACGGGGCGCCAAGGTGCGTTCTTCCGTGGCCTGCGCCAATCCGGCGGCACCAGCGGCTTCCTTTACCGCGCCGAGAGTCCCCATGACAGCTTCGGTGCCGGCCACGCCGGCACCGCGCTGAGCGCCGCCCTCGGCATGGCCACCGCCCGCGATTTGCGCGGAAGCTCCGAGCATGTCGTGGCGATCTGCGGTGACGCGGCGTTCACCTGCGGTGTCACCCTCGAGGCGCTCAACAATATCGTCGGGTCAACGAAGCGACTGATCGTCGTCCTCAACGACAACGAGTGGTCCATCGCCAAGAACGTCGGCGCTATCGCCACCTACCTTAACCGCCTCAGCACCAATTCCACTTACAACAAGCTGCACCACGACATCGAGGGCTTCTTCAAGAGCTTCCCTGCCGGTGAAAGCATGAATCGCGTCTATCATAAGTGGAAACGCGAGACGAAGGACTTCTTTGTCGAGTCGTCCCTGTTTGAAAAATTCGGCCTGCGCTATCTCGGACCGGTGGATGGACACGACTTTGAGGCGCTGCAAAAAAACTTGGAGTTCGCCCGGCATGCCGACGTGCCCGTCCTCATTCACGTTCTCACCAAAAAGGGCCGCGGCCTCGAAGCCGCCCTCGCCCAGCCCGAGAAGTTTCACGGCCTTGGCTCTTTCGACCCCGTCACCGGTGAAAGCCGGTCCGTCCCGGGCGCGCCACCCAACCTTCAGGACGTCTTCGGTCATGCCCTTGTTCGCTTTGCGAAAGCCGATCCAAAAGTTATCGGCATCACCGGCGCGATGCCCAGCGGCACCGGCCTCATCCATCTCGCCAAAGAAGTCCCGAAGCAATTCTTCGATGTCGGCATCGCCGAGGAACATGCCGTACTCTTCGCCGCCGGCCTTGCCACCAAAGGCTTTCGCCCTGTCTGCGCCATCTACTCGACTTTTCTCCAGCGCGCCTACGACCAGGTGATCCATGACGTAGCCCTCCAGAATCTCCCGGTCACCTTTTGCATGGACCGCGCCGGACTTTCACCTGCCGACGGCCCGACCCACCACGGCCTTTTTGATATTTCCTACCTCCGCTGCGTCCCGGGTGCGACCATCATGCAGCCAAAAGACGAGGACGAGCTCGTGGACATGCTTCACACCAGCCTTCAGCTCCCAGGCCCCGGCTTTATTCGTTATCCCCGTGGCGCCGGCACCGGCGTTAAAATCAAAGCCCAACCGGCCGCCCTAGCGGTCGGCCACGCCGAGGTCTTGCGCGAAGGATCAAATATCATGATTTGGGCACTCGGCCCCATGATCGCCGACGCGCTCGCACTGGCCGAACGCTTGGCCCGCGAGGAGCAACTCTCCGTCGGCGTGGTCAACCCGCGCTTCATCAAGCCCATCGACCGCACGCTCCTGCTCAGCCAAGCGACCGTCGTTCCCCTCATCGTGACGATGGAAGACCACGCCCTCGCCGGTGGCTTCGGCAGCGCCGTGCTCGAAGCGTTACAAGATGCCGAGTGCCCCACCGCAGTTGAACGGGTTGGTTGGCCCGACAAATTTGTTGAACACGGTTCGAGCAACGGCGTCCTCCGCGCGTCTTACGGTCTCGCTCCGAACGACATCCATCGGCAGGTGCTCGCCCGGTGGCGCAACCTGAGCGCCGAACCCGCCCACGCTGATCTCTGATCGTCCGGCCTGAGCCCAGCGCGGACCTCCGTTGCGGAGGTCCGGACAGCGGCCATAAAAAAGCCCCCGCGTTCCCGCGAGGGCTTGAGCAATCTGCCTTGAGGTCGCGCTTAGCTTCGCGACTTCACCAATCCGAGTGCCTTCTTGATGTTCTGCACGCTCGGTAACGAAATACCCAGAGCCGCCGCAATCTCAGAGCCGGATTTGCCGGCCTCGGCGAGGCGCTTGAGTTCAGCGCGGGTTTCGTCGGTGATCTTGGCGCGTTTGCGCCGCTTGCCGCCTTCGGATTGCGCCGCCTTGCCGCCACGCTTTTTCTTCCGACCGCCCGTCGCCGCGGCGACCGCTTTGATGAACGCTTGAGCGGACTCGAAACCATACTTCGTATGCAGCTCGGACAACTCTTTATCCAGCTGGCTTGCGATCGATTCTTCCAACGATGCGACTTTAGCTTTGGTCGCCTCGAGTTCTTTAATTTTATCGGTGATCATTAATTCTTCTAAAGCGTTTCTATACGATGCGTGCAAGCCTCTATATCGTATAATTAATTTATATGGTCATGGCGTGGTAGCCGCCATCCACAATAATCTCGGATCCTGTAATAAAGCTGCCCGCGCCATCGCCGGCGAGCAGGAGCGTGGCGCCAACCAGCTCACGCGCCTCACCGAAACGCTTCATCGGAGTGTGGCCCATGATCGAAGTCACCCGCTCGGGCGATAGAATCTTGCGATTCTGCTCCGCCGGAAAAAAACCGGGCACAATCGTGTTCACCCGGACCCGCTGGGTCGCCCACTCGCGGGCCAGATTCTTTGAGAGATTGTGCACAGCCGCCTTTGTCGCGGAATAAGTAAACACCCGCGAAAGCGGCACCACGCCCGACATTGAACCGAGATTGATAATCGAACCGCCTTGGCCCCGCGCGACGAGATACTTGCCGAAAATCTGGCAGCCCAAAAATACGCCCTTCATATTAATCCGCACAATCCGGTCGAATTCATCCTCGGCGATTTCAAGAAAAGGCGTCGCGGAGTTCACACCCGCACCATTCACCACTATATCAACCTGGCCTGATCGCTGCAAAACTGTCTCGAGCAACTGCTCCAGCGCGGCCTTTTCGCTGGCCTCAGCCGAAACGAAATAGCCCTTTCCACCCGCCGCATGGATGCGTTCCAGCTTCGGCTTGGCTTTCTCCTCATTCCGGCCCACGAGCACCACTTCGGCTCCTGCGGCCGCGAGGCCTTCGCCCATCGCACCGCACAGTTCACCCGTGCCTCCAATGACGACCGCGACTTTGCCGCGAAGAGAAAAAAGCGAGTTCAGGAAATCCGTAGGCGTATTCATGGGGGTGTAATAAAAACGCCGGGCAATTTTCGAAATCAACGGCAAACGCCGCCCCCCCAACCGTTTCGCAGGTCAGCCGGAGACCAGCACAAGATTGGAATACTGAGTCGTATCGCCCGTGCGAATGATGCCGATCGCGCCCGGCACCCGGCGCTTAAACTCCACGTGCGGCTCCGATTTCACTTTGAGTCCGGCCAACGCTGCATGGAACGCCGTCCGCGTGGCCCCCGTATTCTCGCGAGCAAACTCCTTCGCCATGCACACCTCGGTAAAATGATGGTTTTCGCGCACCGCGGCCAAAACCTGCAAGACCGTCGGCACGCCGTCCACGAGCGAAAGATCGACCGTTTCAATACCGGGCCAAAAGGGAAATCCACGGTCCGCTATCACCAGGGAGTTCGTGTGCCGCACCCGCGCCAAAAGCGCCAAGAGTTGGGGATTCAGGAGGCCGCGTTTGATCATATTGAAAGACGTCACAACTACGCCCGATGCCCGCCACGAATCCAGAACTAACTCAGGCACCGCGATCGCGCCCTCTCCCGCTCTGGGTTGACGCCGCTTCGGTCGCGACGGAGCGTCCACCGCCCGCATTGCTTCTCACCATGACCCGGTCTTCTTCCTTTTTCCTCCCTGAGGTTTCTACGGCTGAATTTGAACGCTACCTCGCCGGACTCCGCCACTTGGTGGATCAACCCTCGCCGTTCACCGCTCCCGACACGGTGACCGCGATCATGGACACGGTCCACCGTCGCATGACCCGCTCGCTCCCCAACTATCGCCATAACCGCGACGCTGCCGGCAACCTGAGCTGCGTCCCGGCCGAGATCATCGCATCCGCGCCGATTCTCTATCTGAGCGCACACGTCGATACCGTTCCGGCCAACCCCTCGATCTGGACCAGTCCGTTTGCACCCCATCCGGCCTTCGAAGATGAACACCAACTCGTCGCCCAAGGGGTCAACGACTGCAAAGCCGGCGTCGCCGCCCAACTCTGGCTCGCTGAACTGGCCACGGGCGGTGCCCTGGACCTTCAAAACATCGTCTTCACCTTCACCTTCAAAGAAGAGGGCTCTGGTCCCAAAACAGGCACTGCTTTGGGCGAGGCCTTTGGCTCCGACCTGCCCGCGCCGACTCCCGGGAGCACCTTGCTGGTATTGGAGAACACGATTCGCTCCGACGCGCCTTACGTGCCGTTGGTCTATGCCGCCGAAAACAGCAGCTATACGATTCGTCTTACGGGCTCACTTGTCGCCCTTCGCGCCGCCCAGCTCGCCTTGGCGCAATGGCGCCCGGTTGCGATCACGCCCATCGTTGCACCGCTTTCCGAGTGGATATGGACCGATCATCCGCCGCAAGGCCACGTCTGCACCGCACCGCCCGAAAAAAACCCTCTCCTCGCCGCCCTCCTCACCGCGGACCGCTCCACCCTGCTTAGTGCCGGCGACGAACGCTCGCACGGCACCGTTCCCTCGTCCATCGGCCTCGCCCCTAGTTCCACGCCCGACGCGGCCCATCGTCTCACGCTCACCAAACGCGGCAACTTTCCGCTCGCCGCAACCCTCGCCGAGCTCGCACCCCACGACTACACCCCGGTCAAGCCCCTCGCCCAATCCGTGGGCTTTGACGTCACCGGACGCTGCGCCTCATCCCCCGTCGGTGCGGCCTTTCTCGCCGCCTCCGACACCGGCGCGGTCGCCTTTGATCGCAACCCCGGCGCATCCGACGCCACCATCATCACCTCGGCGCTCACCCCGGCTTATCGGGAGATTCTGCTGCCGCTTGTCTGTGGCCCGGGAACCCGTTCCCAACGCACGGCGATGCCCCCCCGGTTTACCCACGGCCCGAACGAGACTTTTGTAAAACCCGCCGGACGCCGCGCCCTCGCCACGATTCTGGCGGTCCTCACTCGCGCCGGACACCTCAAACCTGCTCCGGCCACACGCCGTGACAGCGGTAGTTCGCCCACAATCCCGCCGTCCGCTCATTCCGCCTAAACCCCACCGCCGCGATTCCCACGATCACGCCGCCCGCCCGTTCGATCAAAGCAATCGCCGCCCGCGCCTGAGCCCCGGTCTCGATCCAGTCGTCCGCCAACAGCACCCGGGTGCCCGCCGGAAACGGATTCAAACGCAGCTCGAGAACTTTCTCTTTACCCTGGTAATCCACCGCCGATTCGCGGTCATGCAGCACGGGCAGTTTTCCACCTTTCCGAATGGGCAAAAATCCCGCCTCCAATTTTAAGGCCATCGCCGTGCCCAAAATAAATCCCAGCGCGTCAAGGCCCGCCACGAGTTGCACCCGCTCGCGCTCAAACGGTCGCACAAGATCCTCGACCAACCGCGCAAACGCCGCCGGCTGCGCAAAAATCGGCGTAACATCCGAGCGTTTGTAGAGCGTGCGGCTCCGGTCAATCAGCGGGAGATAGTCCATCGTTACTCCAGACGGTGGCCGGCGTCCCCGTCGCAACGCCACTCTTTTTCGCCGGAGCGATAATCGCAAAAAAGGGCAGACCCAAGTCGCTCGTTCGCAGCTGCGCCGCTTCTCCGCCGAGATCGTCCGTACAGTCTAGAGCCACCTCAGTACACCCCACAAAAAAGCCGGCTTCCCGAGGAAGGCCGGCTCAAAAATAAAACGAGGAGCGAATCAGACCGCCGACTCCCCGCGCTCGTCGGTCCGAATCCGAACCACATCTTCAAGCGGGAGGACAAACACCTTACCATCGCCGATTTTCCCGGTCTTCGCCGATTTTACCACCGCATCGACGGCCTTGGCCGCCATATCATCCGCCACCGCAATCTCGATTTTTACCTTCGGGAGAAAATCCACGGTGTATTCGCTGCCGCGATAAATCTCGGTGTGCCCTTTCTGGCGGCCGAAGCCTTTGACTTCGGTCACAGTCATTCCCTCGATGCCGGCCCCGGCGAGGGCTTCCTTTACCTCTTCCAGTTTGAAGGGCTTGATGATGGCGATGATGAGTTTCATGCAGGTGTTGTTCGAGATCGACTGTGCTTAGGGCTGAGGTGATTTCAGCGCAAGCCCGCGTTAACCGCGAGCTGGTCGCCGAAGTGATGGTTTGGACGGATGGCTGATACAGGTGACATCGTGACTTCGCCGCGTCCGCTTTCGGGCGCCGCTCGGTCCCTCTTTAAGCAGAGCGTATGCCAATGAAATCAAATAACCTGCCGGAGCCTCACTCGGGCATCACGGTCGCGATGTGGAGTTCCTTCAATTGCTTGGCGGTCACCGGCGTCGGGCTCTGGGCCATAAGGTCCTGCCCTTTCTGAGTCTTCGGGAAAGCGATCACGTCGCGAATACTTGTCGTGCCGCACAGCAGCGCACACATGCGGTCGAGCCCGAAAGCGATACCGCCATGGGGCGGCGCGCCGTAGGTAAACGCCTTCAACATGTAGCCGAACCGGCTCTCCACCACATCCGCCGGGATCTTGAGCACGTCCTCAAAAATCTTCTTCTGCATCGCTGGGTTGTGAATACGGATCGAGCCGCCGCCGAGCTCCATGCCGTTTAGAACCACATCATAGTGCTGCCCACGGACCTTTTTCGGATCGCTGTCGAGGTAAGCGGCATCCTCCGGCACCGGCGCGGTGAACGGATGGTGCGTCGCCACGTAACGATTCTCCGCCTCGTCATGACTCATCAGGGGGAAATCGATCACCCACAAAAATTTCCAGTCATCGTGGCGAATGGTCATCTTGCCACGCTTCACCAGCAACTGCGCCGCCTCGAGACGGATCCGCCCCAAAATCGCACAGGCTTTTTCCCACGGCGCCGCCGCGAAGAAAATCATGTCACCCTCACCCACTTCAAGCTGCGCCGTCAGAGCCGCCTTCTCGGCTTCCGAGAAAAACTTTACGATGGGAGATTTCCACTCGCCGCCCTCGACTTTGATGAAGGCGAGACCTTTCGCGCCGAGCGATTTGGCGATCTCTTCCAAGGCCTTGAGTTCACCCTGAGTGAGATCAGCGAGCCCTTTCGCGTTGATCGCCTTGATTGCGCCGCCGCCGGCAGCCGTCGAGGCGAAGACTTTAAATCCGGAGGTTTTAAAGAGCTCGGTGAAATCCATGAGCTCGAGGCCGAAGCGCACGTCGGGCTTGTCCACGCCAAATCGGTTCATCGCCTCGTGAAACGGCATCCGGAGAAATGGCGTCTGGATCTCAGTCCCGAGCACATCTTTCCAGAGCTTCGTCAACATCCCCTCGAATAGTGCGTAGATGTCCTCGCGCGTCACGAACGACGCCTCGACGTCCACTTGGGTGAACTCCATCTGGCGGTCCGCCCGCAGGTCCTCGTCGCGGAAACAGCGCGCGATTTGGAAATACTTCTCCACCCCGGCCACCATCAAGATCTGCTTAAACTGCTGGGGTGACTGCGACAGCGCATAAAACTGACCGGCATGGATGCGCGACGGCACGAGATACTCGCGCGCTCCCTCCGGCGTGCTTTTGAACAGCGCCGGAGTCTCGACCTCGATGAACTCCTGGGAATCGAAATAATCGCGGATAGACTTGGCCGCCTTGTGGCGAACCTGGAGGTTCTTCCGCATTTTCGGCCGGCGCAGATCAAGATACCGATAAGTCAGGCGCAGATCTTCGTTCACCTTGTCGCCGCCGACGTCATCGAGCGGGAACGGCGGCGTGTCCGAGACATTGTGAATCGTCAGCTCGGTGGCCTCGACTTCAATCCCACCGGTGGGCAACGCCGCGTTTACGGTGCCTTCCGGGCGGGCGACTACCTTGCCGGTAATACCGATCACGGACTCCGGCTTGAGATGCGCCGCCTGCTCGCCGACAGTCGCGTTGGCCTTCGGATCGAACATCACCTGCGTGATGCCTTTGCGGTCGCGCAGGTCGATAAAGAGGATGCCGCCGTGGTCGCGGATTGAGTCAACCCAGCCCAGCAACGAGACTGTCGCGCCGAGTTCGGCCGTGGTAAGCTGGGCACAGTGGTGAGAGCGTTTCATAAGCGGATGTTGGGCGTGCAAAAATGAGAGAGAGCCTCGCCGCGAACGACGGGGCAAACAGATTTTGAGACGCAGCGACCGAGTTGGACGCTCACCCGAGCACCAAGCTCTCCCCGGTCATCTCCGACGGCTTGGGCAGCCCCATCAGGTGCAATACCGTCGGCGCGATGTCGCCGAGCCGGCCACCGGAGCGCATCTTGGTTTTACCCGCGACCAAGCCCTCGCCCACCGCAAAGACTTCGACGAGATTGAGCGTATGCGCCGTATGCGGCCCGTTTGTTACCGGGTCCCACATCTGCTCGGCATTTCCATGGTCCGCACACACCACCGCCTTGCCGCCGACTTGCGCTATCGCGGCGAGCAATTCGCCCACCCCGGCATCCGTAGCTTCGACTGCCTTGATCGTCGCGGGCAAAGAGCCGGTGTGCCCCACCATGTCGGGGTTCGCATAATTCACCGCGATGAATCCGTAGTTCCCGGACAAAATCGCCGCCTTCGCTTCGGCCGTCACTTGGGTCGCCGACATCTCCGGCTGCAGATCGTAGGTCGCCACCTTCGGACTCGCCGGACAGGCGCGGTCTTCGCCGGGAAAGGGTTCACCCCGGTAATTGTTGAAGAAAAAAGTGACGTGCGGATTCTTCTCCGTTTCGGCGCAGCGAAACTGCCCGATCCCGGCCGCGCTCACGACCTCGCCGAGGATGTTCTTCAACTTCGCCGGTTTGCCCGAAACGATGTGAACCGGCAGGCCTTTTTCGTACTCCGTCATCGTCGCGTAGTAGAGATCGAGCTTCGCCCCGCGGTCGAACTCCTTGAAATCATCCATCACGAACGCCCGGGTGATTTCACGCGGCCGATCGCCGCGGTAATTGTAGAACAACACCGCGTCGCCATTCGCAAAGGTCGCCAGCGGCTTGCCGTCCGCACCCACGATCCACGTTGCCGGCACAAATTCATCCCCATTTTGCGTCGGGCTGAGCGGATTTGCATAATAACTCCGGATGGCGTCGGCCGCAGACGTCGCCGTCGCCAGCGCCCGCTTGCCCGTCAACATCTCGTAAGCCTTTTGCACGCGCTCCCAGCGGTTATCGCGGTCCATCGCCCAAAAGCGGCCGCAAATCGTCGCGATTGTACCGACCCCGATCTGGCGGCACTTCGCCTCCACTTGCTCGACAAAAGCCAACCCGCTCTGCGGCGCCGTATCACGGCCGTCCGTGAAGCCATGGATGAACACCTGCGCCTTCGTCAGCTCGTCGTCCTTCGCCTGCTGCAAAATCCCGTAGAGATGCTCGAGCATGCCGTGAACCCCGCCGTCGGACACGATGCCCATCACGTGCAACTTCGCCGTCGGCGACGCCTTCACCCGCGCGACCGCCGCCTGCCACACCGGGTTGCCCGCGAGCTGTTTCTCCGAAAACAGTTTGTTCAACCGCACGAGTTCCTGGTCCACGATCCGGCCCGCGCCGATATTTTCGTGCCCCACTTCGGAGTTACCCATCGGGCCGTCGGGCAGCCCCACATCGAGACCGCTCGCCGACACGAGGGTGTGCGGATACTTCGCCTGCAACGCATCATCGCAGGCTTTCTTCGCCAAGTAGACCGCATTGGACGGGTTCTGCTCGGAGTGGGGATTCTTTCCCCAACCATCACGGATGATCAACAAGACGGGTTTGCGCGGTGAATTCATGGAAAGATAATGAACCCAAACACCGCCGCGCCGCCATTCAGGCGGCAATGCAAAACCACCGGAAGTTTTCCGAGTTAAGATCAACCCCTTAAATAATTCTCCCGGCTCAACCCCGCGATTTAACCCGGGAAAATTCGAGCCGTTAGTTCGAACGCTGACCCTGCTCCTCGGTCGCTTTCGATTTTCTCGCCAAACTCCCTTACAACTGGTCGCATCCAAAACAATCTTAGTCGTGAGCGCCATTTTCTCCACCCAACTCGCCGACGCAGCAACTGCTGGGAAACCGTCAGCGACGGCGGTGCTGCTGGTCAACACGCAGGGCCTCATCACCGCCGCCAATGCCTCGGCCCTTGCTCTTTGGCAGGTCTCTGAATCTGAGCTGATCGGAGAAGCGTTTTCTTCACTCTTCTACATCGAAGTCGCATCCGAGGGGGCCGACGATCTCGAAGCCCAGTGGGAAGTCGCGCTCGCCACCACGCTTGACCGCGGCGCAATCCTTGGCATCCAACCCCGCGAGGGAGCCCCCTTCGACCAACTCGTGAGGCTGGAGCCCGCATTGGGCGCTGCTTCCGGCTACATCGCGGTCGTCCAAAATCCCCCGGTCACCTCGGCCAACCCTGCCGCTCGCGACGACGGGCTCAGCCTGCTGCTTGAGCACAACGTCGCCGGTTTCTTCGACCTGAATTTCAAGGCCGGTCGTATCTTCTATTCGGCTGCTTGGAAAAAACTTTTGGGTTACGTCGATGCCGAACTGCCCAACCATCAGGAAACGTGGAGCAAAGCCATCCACCCCGAGGATTCCGATGCGGCTCCGTTTTTCCCTGGACGCAAACACCCGGCCGGCATCCGGCGCATCAACGTCGAGTTCCGCATGCAACACCGCCGCGGAGATTACGTTTGGCTGCAGTGCACCGGCCTCCAACAAGTCGGCGAGGCCGGCGAATTCGAACGGGTGACCGGTTTCTGCCTCGACGTCACCGAACGCCGCGAACTTGAAGAGACCAGTCTGACCAACGACGCTCGGCTCCAAGGCCTCGGGGGCGCCAACGGACCGCTCGGCGCGTTCGAGTTCGATTTCGCCAGCGAGAGCCACTGGCTCTCCGAAGGATGGTGCCGCCTGCTGGGCTACGACGCCGCGACTGCTCAGGCAAATCCCGTCGCAAGCTTCGGTCGGAGTCTGCCGGCCGGCGAAGCCGCCGACGGCCTCGAGTCGTGGTTCCTCAATCGCGCTCCCGGCTGCACCACATTTGTCGAACCCGCCACGCTGCGCGCCGCCGACGGCAGACTTGTTCCGGTTCTCTTGGGCGCCCACCGCATCCTCAGCCGCAAACGCGATCTCGTCCGCATCATCGGTTTCATCTGCGAGCTCCCCGAGGAAGCAGCCCTCGCCTTGCCCAGCTCCCACTCGACTCCGACCGCAACCCGCTCCGGAGCCGCTTTGGACGAAGCTCTTGTCACGGAGGCATTCGCCACCATGGCCGAGGCAATTCTCGTCACCGATACCCAGGGCCAAATTCTTTTCGCCAATCCCGCCGCCGCCCGCCTCCTTCGGAGCTCTGCCGCAACCCTGATCGGCACTCCGCTCGCCGATGTGTTCCGCTTGGTGAACCGCTTGAGCGGGCGACCCGGCGATGACCCGATCGAGCGCGCCATCGCGGCCGAAAATCCGCTGCCGCTGATCGTAGAACATTCGCTCATCTTCTCCGATGCTTCCGCCGCGGCTATGCCCATCGTCTGGACCGCCCGCGCCTCCTACGGCCCCGACCACAAGCCCCGGGGCGCCATCGTCGTGTTCCGCGACCCCGATGAGCTCACCCTCACACCCGACGAACTCGTCAAAGCCAACCGCCTCGAATCGCTTGGCCTGCTCGCCGGCGGTATTGCCCACGATTTCAACAATCTTCTCACCACGATCCTTGGCGGCGTGTCTCTCGCGAAAGACAACCGCAACAATTCCGCCCTCGGCGATGCCGAGAAGGCCTGTCTCACCGCCAAGGGCCTGACCAAGCAACTGCTGCTCTTCTCCAAAGGCGGCAACGGCGTCCAAACCGTCATCACCGTCAAGGAGATGCTCGATGATACCGTCAAAATCGCCAGCGCCGGTTCGGTCGCGGTCATTTCCGTCGAAGTCGCTCCCTCGACCGGCCCGATTCTGGTCGACCGCGCCCAGATACTCCAAGTGTTTCAAAACCTCGTCATCAACGCTCTGCAGGCGATGCCGCCCGCGCCCCACGCCGCCCGCGTCAAGCTATGCGCCCGCAACGTCACCGTGGCGGCCGAGCAAATCCCCGGACTCCCCGCCGGCGACTACGTGGAGTTCGAATCCCGCGACAACGGCTCTGGCATCCAGCCCGAGTATCTTGATCGAATCTGGGACCCGTTTTTTACCACCAAGAAACACGGCTCCGGTCTCGGCCTCGCGACCGTCCGTTCGATTGTCCAAAAATATGGTGGCGTCATCGGCGTCGACTCCAGCCTCGGCGTCGGCACCGTCTTCACGATTTATCTGCCCCGCGCCAACCGTCCCGCCGAGCTCCAGACCCGCAGGGCGGCGTCCCTTCGTTTTGGCACCGGTCGCATCCTGTTCATGGATGACGACGAAAAAATCTCGGCGTTGACCGCCACGATGCTGACCAGTCTCGAATACAAATTCGACCTCGCGAAGAACGGCGAAGAGGCGATCACCCTCTACCAGCGCTACCTCAATATCGGCCGTCCCTACGACGCGGTCGTCATGGATCTCACCATCATCGGGGGCATGGATGGCGAAACTTGTTTCCGCGAACTTCAAAAGCTCGACCCCGATGTCCGCGCCATCGTCTCCAGCGGCTACGACAACGATGAAATGGTCCAGCGCTACCTCGACCTGGGTTTCCGCGGCTACCTGACCAAACCTTACCGCGTCGCCGATCTCGGTCGCGCGATCAAGACCGTGGTCGGCTGACGCCTGCGGCCGTTCGCTTACTCCCGCCAAGTAAACGCGTGGCACAAGGCCACGCCCGCCGCATCCGCTTCGTCAAAGGCCAACGTGCGCCCGTGACCAAGCATCGCCATGACCGTGCGGGCCATCTGCTCCTTGCTCGCGCGGCCCGCGCCCACGACCGCCTGTTTCACGCGCAACGGCGCATATTCAAAAATCGGGAGTTCATGCAACGCCGCCGCCGCCATCGCGGCCCCGCGCGCCGCGCCCAGAATCTGCGCCGTCTGGAAATTCTGCACGAAGATCGTCTGCTCCATCGCGACATGCCGCACGCCCGCTCCCGTAATCATCGCGGTCACCGCCCGATGAATCTCGGCCAGCGCCTCGGCCATCGGCCGCTTCGGATGCACCTTCACCGTCTGACACCTGAGCAACAGCGGCCCCCGGCCCATCGTAAACTCAACCAGCGCCAGCCCGGTGCCGCGCAGCGAAGGGTCGATCCCCAACACCACCCCGACGAAAGGCACCTTGCGCCCAAACCCGGCGCCCACCTGCGCTTCGTTGACCCCCGAATGTGCCGTCGCGGGCACGGCCTTCCCGGCCAGTTTCGCCGCCCACATTTCCCTAACTGTCATGCGCGCCATAGTCAGAACAAAAGCCGCAAACCCGCCGCCGCCGAGAAAAACAACGCCAGATTCTCAAACATCTTTTGGTTGATCAGCGGCAGAATCTTTCGCCCCGCCAGCGCCCCGACCAAGACCGCCGGCGCCAGCCAGAGGTTGAGCGCGAAACTCGGCTGGGTGATCAGCCCGAGACTCACCATAAACGGCACTTTGAAGAGATTGAGCAGAAGAAAAAACACCGCGGCCGTCCCGACGTATTCCAACTTCGGCAGCCGCATGGCCAACAGATACACCGCCATCAACGGCCCTGCCGCATTCGCCACCAGCGTCGTAAAACCCGCCAAAATTCCGATCACCGGCGCGAACCAGATCGGGTGCTCCGCCTCCGCATCACCCGCCGTCGCAGGTTTGCCGCGCGCCCGCCACCGCCGGAAGAGATGCACCGCCACCAACGTCACCACAATCCCGCCGATCAGTTGCCGCATGTCCTGATCGCCGATCCGGCCCAGGACAAAGTAGCCCACCACCACGCCCAACGCCGTCCAAGGAAACAGCCGCCACAAGTGCCGCCATGCGGCATGCTGCCGGTAAGCCGCAACCGCGACCAGATCCCCGAAACACAGCAGGGGCAGCACCAGTCCGGTCGCCTGTTTTGCGGGCAGAATCTGCGCAAAAATCACCACAAACAACATCCCGATCCCCGCGATCCCCGTCTTCGCCACGCCCACCAGCAGCGCCGCCACCACCGCGAGCACCCATTGTTCGGGAGTGAGGCTCAAACCTGTACCTCCGATTGAAAATCCCCATGCTTGACCCGAAAGATCTGCCACGTCCCTAGCTCCGCATCCGGCAGGCTCGTGCCGGTCGCCAGCACCTGCGAATCGGCGTCGATCGTAGCCCAAAATTTACGCCGCCGTCCCGGATCCAGCTCCCCCAAAACGTCGTCCGCCAGCAACACCGGCCTTACCCCGCTCTTCGCGTGAAACCACGCCGCCTGCGCCAAGCGCAAAGCCAGCACCAGCGAGCGTTGCTGTCCCTCCGAGCCAAAGTCTTTCGCGACTTGGTCCGCCACCTTTAGCGCAAAATCATCCCGGTGCGGCCCCACGTTCGTCGAACGCAACTGGAGATCGCGCGCGCGACCCGATTCCCACCGCGCCAGTAACGCCTCCGCCGAGGCCTCCGCGACGTCCGGCTCATAGATCAGCGCCGCCTTTTCTCCGGAGTCGCACAGCCGGCCATAAGCTTCGGCCACGCTCGCCCCCAGTTGGTTCAAACCTGCCGTTCGCTGCGCGATCAACTCCGCCGCCGCCGGAGCCAGCACTTTTTCAAAAGCTTCCAATTGCGCCCCCACCGCTCCCCCTTTTTTGAGCAACGCATTCCGCTCCGCCAGCGCCCGGGTGTAGGTCTGCAGCGCCTGCAGATAGGCTCCGTTCATCGCGGCCAAGGTGAGGTCCAACCAACGTCGCCGAGCCGCCGGCGCCCCGCGCACCAACTGCAAATCCTGCGACGAAAACACCACGGTCGGAAACTTCCCGAGGTAGTCCACCAGTCGCACCACCCGGGCCTGATCGCACCAGATTTCTTTGTTGTGCCGATGGACCTTGATCGTGATCTGCGTCTCGCCGAGCTGCGGATGCTCCACCGTGCAGGCCACCGCGGCGGTCGTTTGCCCGTGCATGAGCAGGGTCGCGCTGTCCGTCGTCCGAAACGATCGGGCCGCCGTCAGGAACCCCGCCGCCTCGAGCAGATTTGTTTTTCCCTGCCCGTTCGCGCCCACGAAAAACTGCCGCTTTCCTTCGCACTCGATGCGCGCAAACGCCACATTGCGAAAATACCGGAGAGTGAGCGTGCGCAGGCGCATGGATGCAAAATTACTGGATACAGGGCAGCGGGTAGCGAGCATCGTTTGCGCCGTTTTTCTACTCGCTACCCGCCGAGGGCTGCTCGCAACTTTGCCCTCATGAATCTGGCCTCCGCCCTCGCGCAAACCAACGCCACGCTCAACTCGCTGCCGGGGATCCAAGCCGAGATCGACGCGGCGGCCGGCCTCATTCTCCAGACCCTCCGCGGCGGCGGAAAGTTGCTCATCTGCGGCAACGGCGGCAGCGCCGCCGAGGCCGCCCACTTCTCCACCGAACTTGTCGGTCGCTACGCCAAGGATCGCCGCGCGCTCCCCGCGATCGCCCTTTCCGCCGACGGCTCTCTGCTCACCTGCGTCGGCAACGATTACGGCTACGAACACGCGTTCTCGCGCCAAGTCGCCGGCCTCGCCCGTCCCGGCGACTTGCTGATCGTCCTCACCACGAGCGGCAACTCCGCCAACATTCTCGCCGCCCTCGCCGAAGCGAAGCGCCTCGGCTTGGCCAGCATCGCCTTCCTCGGCCGCGGCGGCGGCCAAGCCCGGGGACTCGCCACTGTCGATCTCATCGTCCCCGGCAACCACGGACCTTCCACCCAGGAAGCACATCTCTTTTTGATCCACTATTTCTGCGAGTTTATTGACGCCGAGTTTAATTGAACCGAATCCGAATGCGGCAGGCTGCCCCGCGATTCACGGGTCAGCGGACTTCACTTCCGGTTACATCCGCCCGCCACCGTTCCGCACGGAAGGGATTCCTTCGCGATGGAAATCCGGGTTCATTCTTGTCCATTTATGGTTCAACCGGGTCGCTCCCCCTGAAATTCCCTTCGTTGCCTCCCGGTCCGAGCAATTACGGCGAGATTTGGTCAACGCCAACCCGGTTGAAGTGGCTCCCAGCGCGTTTTCCGCGCCGCCGACGCGGGCCGGCCAGAAGCCGCCCAACGACTGCCACACCCGCTCCGCCCTCCGTTCACTTTGCCGCCGGCAAAGTGGACTCATACTTCGACCAGTCGCGCACGAGTTCGTGGATAACCACGCTACCCACGCGATGCGCCGCCTCAAGCGACGGCAAATACGCCGAGTAGCCCGGTCCAAGTTTCTCCCCGCTCAAGCTCTCCGCTGCGTCGCCGCCCGCAGGTTGCATATCAAAATTGCTCGCCGTGCGCAGCACCAGCACCCGCTTCACATCGACGCGTTTCGCCCGGTCTAAAAACGTGAGCGATTGCAACGTCCCCGTATCCTCCATCGCCGTTGTCACGTAGTTGCCCGCCCCGTCGCTAAAATACTTTACCCAATCATTAGCCCAACGGTTCAGGTGCTTCCCGTGCCAGTAGGTCATCGCGGAAAGAGTGTCGCCCCTCATCACGACCGGCGGACGTTGGGCCTGGGGAAATCCCGTGTAGAGAGCGCGCCGCTTCTGCATCGGCTCGGTGTCGCCGAGTTTGACGTCTTTCGTCAGCTGATAGGCCCACTCCACCAAACCCGGTTGCAAGCGATACGCCTCCCCTTCGCTGCGATCGGCCGGCAGTTGATAAGGCTCTTTTTTCCGCAACGGGATGTAGCCCGTCGTCCAGCCGGCCGGGATTTCGCGCGCATCGATCTCATGCCCGAGATCACCGTCAACCACCCACTCCGCCCACACCGCCGAGCCAAGTGGTCCATCCGCCGGATCGATGCCCGCGATCCCCGCGACGAGCCAATAGCTTTTCGAAAGATCAAACCGCGGATCGAGTCCCAGCGCCATGATCGTCGCCGCGCTCTTCGCTGTGACGACGCCGGTCACCACGCCCAACACACTCCCCTCCGCGTTCGTGCGCAGGTCCCGAAAACCCTGCGGAAAGGGCAGCACCTGCGTCAGCGCCTCACGCTCGACCCAGTATTGAAACTCACCCGGCCGGTCCCCGCTGTCCGCTCCCGCCTCAAACATCGCCACCACGACGACTTTCGGCCGGATCGGCTCGGCCGCCGCCAGCGAGGTCATTGCACAGCCAATCACCAATAGCACACGGAAGATAGAAATCATCCCGCAGCGAAAGCAGGTCGCGAGCCACGGGCAAATTGGTTCTTGCCGCTCAGAAACGCTCCCGGTTCGCTCCGCCGTTATTCAAATGAGCACCACCACTTCCGCCCAAGAAAACGCCATCATCAAAACCGCCTACGGCGAACTGACCGTCGCGTTCTGGCCCGACGTCGCCCCCAAGACGGTTGAAAACTTCAAGAAACTCGCCCGCGCCGGTTTTTATGACGGCACTGCATTTCATCGCATCATCAAAGGCTTCATGGTCCAGGGCGGTTGCCCCAACACCAAAGTCGGCGAAAAAGGCATGCCCGGTACCGGCGGTCCCGGCTGGCAAATCAAAGCAGAGTTCAACGCCAAGCCCCACGTGCGCGGCGTCCTCTCGATGGCCCGCTCTGCCAGCCCGGACTCGGCCGGCTCGCAATTCTTTATCTGTCACGGCGACGCCAAATTCCTCGACCGTCAATACACCGCGTTCGGCATGGTGATCGCCGGAGACGACGTCCTCGAAAAACTCGCGACCGTCCCCACCAAATCCGGCGGCGGCGGCGAGAAGAGCACGCCCATCGAGCGCGTCGGCGTCGAGAGCATCACGATCGTCGCAGCCTGATCGCTTCGGCAACGCGGCCTCCCCGGCCGCGCTCGCTTCATTCGGCCGGTCCCCGCGGACCGGCCTTATTTTTTGGCCGCCCCGAAGATCGCGTCCTCCGCTTCCTTCGCCGCGAACATGAATGCGGCCGCGTGACCGATGCCGGGGGTCTCAACCTGACGCCAATTGAACGCCCAGCCGCGCTCCTGCGCGAGGCGTTGCGCCTCGGCGAAACACGCCCGGCCCCTCGCCAGCCGGTTCGGCCCTTGGCGCATTCCCGCCGGGCTGTCGTCAAAGCTGTTTTCCGGCGTGTTGTCCGCCGTCCCCAAATAAATCGTCAGCGGGGCCGCCAGGTAGCGGCGGATCACTTCGTCATTGCTCAACTCCGCGGGCAGCCCGCCGAAACCATAACCAAAGTTTTGATCCCGCACCGGAAACAGATGCGAACCCGGATTCGCGGCCACGATCCGCTCGGCCTCGCCCGGAAGAAACGCCGCCATTCGCACGAGAAATTGCCCGCCCGCCGAATGACCGATCAAGAAATACGGCAACGCCGCGCCTTCTTTCGCCCGCACTTCCGCCACGATCCGGGGAATCGCCGCATAGGTCCATGCTTCGCGCGGCTGCACGATGCCTTCGGCGTTCAAAAGCCCCCCGCGTTGATACCGCGCCGACGGGTAACGCTCCCGATCGAACAGCGGCGCCGCCACGATCGCACCAAAACGCTCCGCGAGCGTGATGGCGAAGTTGCGGTAGTCTTCCGCGTTCCGCCCCACGCCGTGGCAAATCACAAAAAGCGGACCGTCCCGGTAAGTCGCCGGTTTGTAGGTGAAGACCGTGATCGGTTCGCCCTCGTTCGGCGCCGTGAATTGCGCCGAACCGACCGGCAAGGGCGCCGCACGCAATAATCCGGCGGCAACCAGCAACCCGAAAAAACAAAGTATGGATTTCATAAAATCAAGCCCCCGGCCGGTCCGTTCATTCTCCGGCACTCCACGCGTCAATCGCCGCCGCCCGAGTCACCGCCGCCGTCTCCACCCGGATCTCCTTGCCCGCAGCCCCGACCGTGGTGATGGCCCGACGATGAACCGTCCGCGAAAACGCTTCCGCCGTCGCCCGAAGTATCTTTCCGAGACGACCCACCGCCGCCCAGGTTGTTGGCGATCCAAATCAGACCGCCGATCAGAGCCATTACACCTGTCGCAATGAGCAGCAGCGTCATGGTCGTCTCACTCGTAACCCAGCGCCTTCGCCACCGCGCCGTAGACAATTTTGCCATCCCGGGTGTTCACACCTTTGGCGAGCCCTAGATGTTCGGCCAAAGCGCGCTCCACGCCTTTTTGCACCAAGGTCGCCACAAAAGGCTCCGTCGCCTGCGTCAGTCCGAGCGTCGACGTGCGGCCCACCAGCGCCGGCATGTTCGGCACCGCGTAGTGGATCACCCCGTGCTGCTTGTAAACCGGCTCCTCGTGCGAGGTGGGGCGGATTGTCTCCACGCAACCACCCTGATCGATCGCGATGTCCACGATCACGCTGCCCGGCCGCATCTGCGCGACCATCCTTTTTGACACCACAATCGGCGCCTTCGCCGCCGGGATCAGCACCGCCCCGATCAACAAATCCGCGTCGGCTACACTCGCCTCCAGATTCGCCGGATTCGACATCAACGTGACCACCCGCCCGCGATACTCGGAATCGAGCGCCTCGAGTTTGCGCGTGTCGAGGTCGAGCACCGTGACGCGCGCCCCCATGCCCGCAGCCATCTGCACCGCGTGCGCGCCCGAGTTGCCCGCGCCCACGACGACCACATGCCCCGGCATCGTGCCCGGAATGCCGCCGAGCAATACGCCCGAGCCACCATGTTGCGATTGGAGAAAATACGCGCCCACCTGAATCGCGAGCCGTCCCGCGATCTGCGACATCGGTTTGAGCAACGGAAACGAGCCGTCATTCCCTTCGACCGTCTCATACGAAATGCCCAGAATTTTTTTCTTCAACAGCACCTTCGCCAACTCCGGTCCCGCGGCGAGGTGCAGATACGTGAACAACATCTGACCCGTCCGCAGCCGACCATACTCCGCCGGCAAGGGCTCCTTCACCTTCAAAATGAGATCCGCCGCCCAGACCGCCGACGACGATGCGACCACCGTTGCGCCGGCTGCCCGATATTCGGCGTCAGTGAACCCTGCCGTGATGCCGGCCGATTTTTGCACCAACACTTCGCCGCCGAGTGCGACGCAGCGCCGACACAGGCTGGGGGTCATCGAAACCCGGGTTTCACCGATCTTAATTTCCTTCGGGACACCGATTTTCATGACCTCAGCCAACGAAAAAAATGTGCGGAAGACACGTCCAGAATCGGCGCCGCCACCGCTTCTTTGGCGTGTAACTTCCGTCCGTTTCCCTTTCCTCGGCCTGTGTCCGCGCCCAAGCCTCTCCACCTCATCGTTGCCTGCGCTGAAAACCGCGTCATCGGCCGTGCCGGCCAGCTCCCGTGGCGCATCGCAGAGGATACCGCCCACTTCCACCGCGCCACCGCCGGTCAGATCGTCGTCCTCGGGCGCGTCTGCTACCAAACTTGGCCTCACGCGCGGGCCGACGGCCGCCAGCCCGTCGTCATCACGCGCAACGCCGCCCTCGCCCAAACGGGCGTCCACGTCGCCGTTTCACTCACTGAGGCCCTTACCATCGCCGACTCGCTTCCCGGGGAGATTATGATCTGCGGCGGCGAACGGATCTATGCCGAGGCCCTCGCCTCCCACCGACCGCTTCGCCTTTCCCTCACGCTCATCCACGCCGACGTGGAGGGTGACACGTTCTTCCCTGAGTGGCGGCACCTGCCGTGGCACGAGCTCACCCGGCGCGAAAGCCACGACGCCCATTTCCGTTACACCTTCTTCGAACTGGAAAAAAAGTAGAGCGAGGTCTTCGCCCCCTCCACGTTATCGCCGTGCGTCTGGATCTAGCCGGAGGACGGCGAGACGACGTCGCCCTAATTGCCTTACTTGCTCTACTTCCGCTCCAGCTCGGCGTGCGCCTTGGCGACCGCGATATATTTCTCCGCCCACGGCTTCAGGCCTTGTTGCTCGGCCTCCGTCAATGGCCGCACCACCTTCGCCGGCGAGCCGTAAACCATCGACCCCGGCGGACACGTGAAACGCTGTGGCACGAGCGAGTTTGCCCCGACCATGCTCCGCGCCCCGATCCGCGCGCCATCGAGCACCGTCGCGCCCATGCCGATCAGGCACTCGTCCTCAATTGTGCAGGCGTGGATGATTGCCGCGTGGCCGATCGTGCACCACGCCCCGATCTGCGCCCCGTGAGCATCGGCGAGATGCACCACGGCGTTGTCCTGAATGTTGGTCCCTTCGCCGATCCGGATTTCCTGAATGTCACCGCGCAACACCGCGCCGTAGAAAACGCTGCTCGAAGGTCCGAGCACCACATCGCCCACCACGGTGGCGTTTGCCGCCACAAACACTGCCCGTGCCACATCGGGTTTCCGAGCAAGGTGTCGGGCCAGGCGAAACTGAACGCTGTCGGCGGAGTTCATTTTTCTTTGGAGTAAGGCACGCCGATCGCCCGCGGCGCAACCGCTTTGCCGACAAAGCCGGCGAGCAACAACACCGTGAGCACGTAGGGCAGCGCCAAAATGAACTGCACCGGGATCACGCCCACGACCGGCAACGCCACGCCTTGCAGCCGCGTCGCCAACGCATCGGTAAAGGCGAACAACAGGCACGCGCCCAGCGTGGGCACCGGTTTCCATTTGCCAAAAATCAACGCCGCCAGCGCCAGATAGCCTTTGCCCGCCGTCATGTCGCGCACGAATCCGGAACTCGCCGCCGTCGAAAGATACGTTCCCGCCACGCCGCAGAGCACCCCGGAAATAATGACGGCCTGATAGCGCAGCCCGTTGACCGAAATGCCCGCCGTATCCACCGCGTGCGGATTCTCACCCACCGCCCGCAGCCGCAGGCCGAATCGGGTCCGGTAAAAAATCCACGCACTCAGCGGCACCAGGGCCGCCGCGAAATACACGATCAAGTTCTGCCCGCTCAACAGCTCCGAGTAGAGCAATCCGGGAAATGGCATTTCCTTGGCCGCAGCGGCGCCCGGCCACGTTATGCCGGTAAAACGTTGGCCCGCGCCGTCGAGCTGCGGCGTCTGTCCCCCCAGCCCAAACCACGCGAGCCCGAGCGTGGGACCGAGCCCCACCACCATGATCGTGACCGCCATACCCGCGACGACTTGGTTGCCCTTGTGCGTGATGCAAGCGAAGCCGATCAGGAGCGCGAGAAACACCGCCGTCGCGATCCCCGCACCCAGCCCAAACCACACCGAGCCCGTCGTCGCGGAGACCGCCGCCGCGGCGAACGCCGCACCCAGCATTTTTCCCTCAAGCCCAAGATCGATCACCCCCGCGCGCTCCGAAAAAAGCCCCGCGATCGCCGCCAACAACAACGGCGTTGCCACCCGGATCGTGGCCGCGAGCAGCAAAACGATGAGCGTGTAAGTTTCCATCAGCCGACTCCTGGCTTTGCTCCAAACTTGGCAAACAACGCCGCCAACGGCGTTTTGAACACGTTCTCCATCGCACCGCACAGCAAGATCACGAGGCCTTGGATCACGACGACCATATCGCGGTTGATCTTGGGCATATCGAACGAGAGCTGCGATCCGCCTTGATACAGCGCACCAAAGAGCACCGCCGCGACGATGATCCCCGCCGGATGGTTCCGCCCCATCAGCGCCACCGCGATCCCGACAAACCCCGCTCCGCTCGGAAAATCCATCAAAATGCGGTGCTGGGAACCCATCAGCTCATTCAGTCCCAAACCTCCCGCCAGCGCACCCGACAGCAACATCGCGCCGATGATCACCCGTGGCGGCGCGATCCCGGCATAGACCGCCGCCGCCGGATTCTCGCCGGCGACTCGCAGCGCATAGCCCCAGTGCGTGCGCCACACAAACAACCAAACCAGCACCGCCGCACCCAAAGCGAAACCGAACGCGAGGTTGAGCGGCGTCGCTGCAAATGAGACGCCCACCCGCGCGAGCAAGTCCGTCGCCGAGGGCATCCAGGCGTTGACCGCAAATTCCCGCGACTCCGGCGACTGCTGGCCCGGTTTGATCAACACGTTGACCAAGAGGTAGGTCATCAGCGACGCGGCGATAAAATTGAACATGATCGTCGTGATCACGATGTGGCTGCCCCGTTTCGCCTGAAGATATGCCGGGATAAACGCCCACGCCGCGCCAAACCCCGCACCCGCCAGCACGGCCAGCGGCAGCACCGCCCAAAACGGCCACGCCCCCAACCACAGGCACACGAGCCCCGTCCCGAGCCCGCCGATGTAGGCCTGGCCTTCGGCGCCGATGTTGAACAGCCCGGCATGATAAGCGACCGCGACCGCCAGACCGGTGAAGATAAAGTTCGTCGCGTAGTAGAGCGTGTAACCGATGCCCTCCTGCGTCCCCACCGACCCCGCCGCCATGAGCTTAAACGCCGCCACCGGGCTTTCACCCAGCAGCTTGATCACAACGCCCGAGATCAGCAGCGCGACGACCAGATTGATCACCGGCAGCAAGCCAAGTTCCGCCCAGCGCGGCAGTTTGCCGGGCGCGCTCATGCGCCTCCCTCCCCGCGGACACCGGCCATCATCAGCCCGATCTTTTCCTCCGTCGCCTCGGCGCGCGCCAACTCTCCGATGATCTCGCCGCCATTCATCACCAAAATGCGGTCCGCCAGCCCGAGGATCTCGTCGAGCTCCACCGAGACCACGAGCAACGCCTTCCCGGCGTCCCGCAACGCGATCAAACGCCGGTGGATGAACTCGATCGCCCCGATGTCCACGCCCCGCGTCGGCTGGCCGATCAGCAGCACACTCGGGTCCGCGTCGATCTCCCGCGCCAAGACGAGTTTTTGTTGGTTGCCACCGGAGAACGCCGAGATCCGCAACGCCGGTTGCGCCGGGCGCACGTCGAATTCCTTCATCTTGGCCTCGCAACCCGCCAAGCTTGCCGCCCCGTCCAAAAACAGCCCCCGACCGTAGCGCGGCCGATCATGATAGCCGAGCATCGCGTTCGCCTCGGCCGAAAAACTCGCGACGACCCCCATCCTCAGCCGGTCTTCGGGCACATGCGCCAAGCCCAAAGCCCGCCGCGCCCGAGCGTCGAGTTGCTCGCGCACCAGCTCGCGCCCGCCGAGACGAATCTCCCCGCGGCTCGGCTCACGGATGCCCGCGAGCGCCTCCAGCAACTCCGACTGACCGTTCCCCGCCACGCCGGCTACGCCCACGATTTCACCCGCGCGGAGCTCGAAACTGACGCCCTTGACTCGCGGCACGCCCAACCGGTCGCGCACTTCGAGGTCTGTCACCGAGAGCAATGCCACTCCCGGCGTCGCAGGGCATTTGTCCACCTGCAACAGCACCGCCCGGCCCACCATTTTCTCGGCGAGACCGCGCGGCGAAGTTTTCTTCGTCATCACCTCGGCCACGACCGCGCCCTGCCGCATGACCGTCACGCGGTCCGTGATCGCCATGATTTCACGGAGCTTGTGGGTGACCAAAATGATCGCCTTCCCCTGCTCGCGCAGCCGACCGAGCATCTTGAAGAGTTGATCCGCCTCTTGGGGCGTAAGCACCGCCGTCGGCTCGTCGAGAATCAAAATCTCCGCCCGGCGGTAGAGCGCCTTCAGGATCTCGACCCGCTGCTGTAATCCGACCGACAGCTCGGAAATCATGGAATCGAGCGGTACTTCAAGACCGTAGTCGCGGGCCAATTTCTCCAGCTCCCGTCGCGCCGCCGTCAACCCGCCGGCCAGCAAAGCGCCACCCTCGACGCCAAGGACCACGTTCTCCAGCACCGTGAAATTCTCCACGAGCATGAAGTGCTGGTGCACCATCCCGATGCCCGCCGCAATCGCGCCTTGGGGCGAGGTGATGTCCACCTTCCTGCCGTGCACGAGAATCTCCCCCGCGTCCGCGCGGTGAAAGCCGTAGATGATGTTCATCAACGTCGATTTGCCCGCCCCGTTCTCGCCGATCAGTCCGTGAATACTGCCCGCCGCGACCGCAAACGAGATGGCGCGATTCGCATGCACCGCGCCGAACCGTTTGTCGATTGCGCGGAGTTCAAGCGCGGGAGCACGGGCGGCTCCAGCCGCGCCATCTGAGTTGCGACCCGGGGCGGTCGCGCTCCCAGCTTCATCGCTCACTGCGCCTTGTATTCCGAAACCTTGATTTTCCCGCTCACGATGTCCGCCCGGGTCTGGTTCAACCTCGCCTCAATTTCTGGCGTGATGAGCTTCCGGTTGTGCTCGTCGAGCGCGTAGCCGACGCCGTCTTCCGCCAGACCGAGGGCGATGACACCCGACTTCCATGAGCCGTTCTTCGCGTCGAGAAACGTTTTGTGCACGGCGACGTTGACCGCTTTCACCGCCGAGGTGAGCACCCCGCCGGAGTGCAGGTAGTTTTGGTTGCTGTCGCAGCCGATGCTGAGCTTGCCGGCGTCTTTGGCCGCCTGCATCACGCCGATACCCGTCGCGCCGGCCGCGTGGAAAATCACATCGGCCCCGCGCCCAAACTGGCTCTTGGCGAGCTCCGCGCCTTTCGTCGGATCGCCCCAAGCGGCGGGCGTGGTGCCCGTCATGTTCTGGAGAACTTCAATCTTGGGATTCACGAACTTGGCGCCTTCCACGTAGCCGAGGGCGAATTTCCGGATCAGCGGAATATCCATGCCGCCGACAAACCCGATTTTACCGCTCTTCGAAACCAGCGCCGCCGCCATGCCACAGAGAAACGAGGATTCCTGCTCGCGGAAATTCACCGATTGCACGTTGGGGAGATCGACGGTCGCGTCGATGATCGTGAACTTAACCGCCGGGAACTGCTTCGCGACCTTCTCTACGGCCGAGGCTTGGGTGAAACCGACGGCGACAATGATCGTCGCCCCGCGGCGCGCGAGTTGGGTCAGTGCTTGTTCGCGCTGGGCCGGGTTGGAGATTTCGAATTCACGGAAGGCGATGCCCGTTTCTTTTTTAAACTTCTCCGCGCCTTCGCTCGCCGACTGGTTGAACGAGCGGTCGAACTTGCCGCCGAAATCATAGACGATCGCCGGAGCGAAGGCGGGCTCGGCGGCGTAGACGCGCGACGCAAAAAAAGCCGCGGCACAAAACGCAAGCGCGGCGAACCGGAGAAAAGCATGGGATGGAAACATAAGAAAGAGGACCTTTGTAGGCACAAAAAGTGAGCCATCCCCACCCTCGAATCAATGCCCGATCGGCCGCTGATTCACGGCCGCTGCGATCCGAATCTATTTCTTATACCATTCGCCGCTCTCGCGCTGGACCCAAACGCCGGGAGCGCTGGCCGCGGCGATCTGCTTGGCCCGCGCCCGACCGACGGTCTCAACCGTCGAGCCCGTCTGCTGCGCGATCGCAGCGTAAACAATTCCACGATCCCGGTTCTCAGCGGCCACCAAATCGCCGGCCGCCGGACTGGCGGCGCGGAGATCGACCAGCCCCCGGTTGGTTTCACCGACCGCACCGGAAGACTTGAGTTGATCGAGGGAGCCGAGCCGTTGCGCAAGACGGGCCTTCACGGCACCGAGATCCTCGGCCGCCCGCGCGGCCACGACGCCGGCCGAAAGCAAGCCGACCAGAAGACAAATACGGAGCAGGATAGATTTCATGGAGGATATGGATTACTTGGCGGACGGTGGATTGATCGTCGCGGACTTTTTATCGAGGTCGCCGAAAAAATCGTCGAGCGCCCGGTCCACCTTCACATTCACATCGAGCGTAGCCTGGACGCGCACTTCGATCGGTTGGACGGTGACATTGAGGCAACCGGAAAAGAGAGCCAATCCGAGGACGATGAGCGCGGGTCGAAACATGGGCGTATATGTGATTCTGAGACTACGACTGGCAACGAAAGTTTCCTTAACGCACTTTAAGCGTGGTGCCGTTCTCGACGCTGAGTCGGAGCACATAGGCCAGCGGCCCGGTCACATCGATCTCAAAGGAAACGGGGCCGATCGAGGTGCCGGCGATCTCCGGTCGCGCACTCACGATCACCCGGGCCGAGCGCCCGCGAGCGTCACCTTCCGGCGTGAGGCGCACCGCCAACGAGTCCACCGTCAGCGCGGTTCGTCCGAGTTCAATCGCGACCAGATCGGCAAACCCCGGATTCACGGGTGAAAACCACCGCGAGACCGGACCCAACCACGCCGGCAGCAACGTAAACCGCTCCGGCATACTTGCGCTCAAAAGCCCCGGCGCTGCCGCCAGCCGGAGCACCATCGGTTCATCGGGTGTCATCAGCAGGTGCCCGGCGCCGATCTTCAAGCCGAGGGCCTTGCTCCAACCCAGTTCCAACTCGCCGTCCACCCGACCCCTACCCTCAGAAAGTCCGGTCGGCACGAGCGCCACCACGTCTTGCAGTCCGATGCGTGCGAGGCGCAATTTCACGGCGATCACCGGAGGCACGAGCGGAACCACAAACGGAGCCGCCGTGATCTCGCCTCCTGCGATCTCAACGGAGGCCTCAGCGACCCGAGCCACGAGTTTCTCATCGAGCTGAACGCGAAGAACCAGATTCCGGGCACCAAAACGATTGGTCGCGATCGTGCGCACCGTGAGCTTCGCCGGAGCCACGCTCGACCAAGTCTTCGCCGCCGCATCGAAGGAAAAATCGCCGGCGAAAGCGACGCCTTCCAGCGCCCAACCTTGAGCGGTGTGCCTCACCGCACCGTCCCGCCACTCCACTGCGATCCGGCCGGCCGGCTGGCCTTGGAGCACGGTGCCCTCACCGCTCAAGCGCATGGTCCCCGTCACCTCGGCGCCGACGAGCGCCGGAGCAAGCTGAGGCGCCAGCAACGCCAGCCACGGGCCTGGCTCAACTTCGGCGGCACCGATCCGCCAGGCGCCGCTTGCGAAACCCGAGTCGGTTTCCACGGCGACTTCCGCCCGCAAGCCGGGCGCAGACACCCCAAGGCTTCCTTCGCGCCGCCCGGCCGATGAGGTTTTCAAGGTCAGTTCCCAACGCACCTTCGGCGCGAAGGCGAACGGTGGGAGGAAATCGCCCTGCAACTCAACGGAGAGCGCCGGCCGTTGCGCCCGCGCCGACGCCCCCAAACCCAACGCCAGCGCTAGTAGCAAAATTCGTGACGGGGCGGACGGCATCCGTTGGAAGCCAAACCGCCGCGGGCCGTCAGTCAACGGGAGCCCGCGGGGTTTACGTCACCGCGACGGCGGGTAGCTTCCAGATCTGCTCCGCGTATTCGCGGATCGTGCGGTCGCTGGAGAATTTGCCCACGCGCGCGGTGTTCAAAATTGCGGCTTTGGCCCAGCGTGCCTTGTCCCGGTAAGCCGCATCCACCTTGGCCTGGGCCTCACAATAGGCGCGGAAATCGGCGAGCACCAAAAACGGATCACCGTGTTTCAGCAGCGAATCGTGCACGGCGGCAAACGCGCCGGACTCGCCCGGCGTCCAATAGTCGCTGCCGAGCCAGTCGATGACCGCGCGCAGTTCCTCGTCGGCATGGTAAAAGTCCCATGGATTGTAGCCCTTGGACCACAGGGCTTCGACCTGTTCGACGGTGAGGCCGAAGATGAAGATGTTCTCAGCGCCGACCTCTTCGTCGATTTCGACGTTGGCCCCGTCG
>SXGQ01645733.1_pt1 | contig 31831 bp, 24 predicted proteins | sample 3178371 | NCBI WGS metagenome assembly SXGQ01 (sample SAMN11356859, study PRJNA531348) | freshwater metagenome | isolation source: freshwater sample F1-20 | place: China: Fuxian Lake, Yuxi | collected 2017-12-25
AGCTCCTCCGCATCGAGCAGCTGCTCGGCAAGAATGCGGTCTACGCCGGCCGCACTGCCCTCCCGAAGGGCCGCTGAGCCATAAGACCCATTCCCCCGGAACCCCGGAGGCCCAGGCCTCCGGGGTTTCTTTTTTGGTTCTTCTGGAAATCCCGGGCGGCTTCGTCTCCCGCTGCCTCCACCCACTGGATCCCTCTTGCAGCGTCGCAGGCCTCGGGCCTGCTCCGGTGGGTGGTCCCTTGCCTTGGGCCACTGGGTGCCTCCCACGCACTCACTTCGTTTCCACCAGACTGTAGCTGGTGCTGCGTCCACCCGATTCCTCCTTGGAGAGGATCCCGCGGCCCACAAGATCGGTGATATCCCGCAGCGCCGTGTCCTGGGAACACTTCGCCAGCTTCGCCCACTTCGATGTCGTCAACTTCCCCTCAAAGCCCTCCAGGACTCGATTCAGGACCCGCCGCTGGCGCTCGTTGAAGGATCCGCCCACATGAGCCCTCCAGAACCCGGCTTTGTGGAGGACAGCCGACAGAATGTCCTCGGAAGCGCCGATCGCCCTCGCGAAACACCCCAGATACCAGTGCACCCAAGGCGTCACGTCGAGGGTTCCCCGCTGGCACTGTTCCAGCACAAGGTAGTAGTCCGACCTCTCACGTTGGATCTGGGACGACATGCTATAGAAACGCTGGGGAGACCCCTCGGACCTCGCCAACACGAGGTCCGCGATCGCCCTCGCAATCCGGCCGTTCCCGTCCTCGAAAGGATGGATGGTGACAAACCAGAAATGCGCCACTGCCGATTTCAGGACCGGATCCAGCCCCGAGTTGCCGTTGAACCACTCGAGGAAGCGATCCATCTCCATCACCAGTAGGTCGTGTCGGGGCGCCTCGTAATGGACGGTCTCCCGTCCAACCGGTCCCGAGACCACCTGCATGTCACCGCTCTGCTCGGTCCGCCACGCCCCAACGACGATGCGGCGCAAACCGCTGCGACCGGTCGGGAAGAGGGCTGCATGCCAAGAGTACAATCGTTCCGGGGTGAGGGCAGCAACCGGGTTGCGGGTCGCATCCAATAGGACCTCGACGATGCCTTCCACAGTGCGGTCCGTGGCCGGCAGCGCCCCTATGTCCAACCCCAGTCGTCGGGCGAGTGAGGACCGCACCTGTCCGGCATTCAGGACCTCCCCCTCGATCTCACTGGTCTTGACGCCATCGCTCGTCAGGATCTGGAGGGTCGCCTCCTCCCGGATCTGGAACCCCAGGGTCTCCATGCGTCCCAGCAACCGTCCCTGAAGATGACGGGCTTCGGCCAGTAGCGGAGCCACCGAGGCATGGTTCCATTCCAAGGCAGGCCACCCCTTTTGTTCATGAATGTACATGGATTTTCCGCGGGTTTCGCGGAGAATAGGCCTCAGAAATCTTGGATCAACCGGATTCACCGCAGGTTTAGCGGCGATTAAAACCTCCAATCACCGCATCGGTGATGTCGAGGCGCGGGGGAAGCCCCAGAACAATCCCGTGACGCCCAATTCAAGACCTCCCCGCTATCGTCCCGGATTTTTTGGCTTTTCTGGAGATCCCGGGCGGCTTCATCTCCCGCTGCCTCCACCCACTGGATCCCTCTTGCAGCGTCGCAGGCCTCGGGCCTGCTCCGGTGGGTGGTCCACCCCGGGCTCAAAGGCCTCAACGCCGTTGGCGTTGGACCTTCGTGAGCGCTCCCGCACCCAGTGATGCAGGGCACTGCACCACCCAACCTCGGATGCCGGAGGCATCCCAGCCAGTGGCCGGGGTTGAGCGCAGCGACACCCTCGGTCAACCGATCCCATCGGCCCGCACCACGGCAGGGGTGCCAGCACAGTGTCGGGTGGGTGCTGCAGTGCTCTGCGGCACATGGGCGTCGATGACGCCCACCCGCCCCAGGCCCAACCTCGCCGACACCCCAGCCCTTCCTGACACCCCGGCGACAGGTCACGACCGTGTCCTCCACCCATCCCGAAACCGGTCCCGAAGGGGACATCATATGCCGGAGCATCGGCGAGGGCTCATCGCCCGCCTCACCTGGGCGCTGTCCCGGATTGGGGAGTCGTCGAAAACACCATCTCGAAGAGCGGTGCCATCAGGCGTGCCCCCTCGATGGTGAGATGATTGGAGTCGGTGTACAGGACGTCCCCATTCCGGGTGATGTCGCAACCCCCAAGGCGATTGAGAAAAAGCGGTGTCGGATCGAGCAGGGTCGCCCCCAGGCGCTCAACCTCCTCGAAACCCGGTGCGAGCACCTGGGCCTCCTCGAGGTGGCTTTGGACCGGAACGCCCAGGGAATCGGGATCCGTTTCCATCAACGAAGCCAGAGCCACCACCCTCGGAACATTGACCCCGGTGTTCGGGACGGGCTGGACCACGTAGACCTCAGCTCCGATCGAAACGAGGCGACGCACGGTTTCTGCCAGTCGCTGATAGAATTCCGGTTGACCGACATGCCTGGACCAGCGGGCGATCAGGATCACTTTCCGGACCTGGTTCTCACGGATGAACTGGAACACACGCTCGGCGACTGCCGGAGCTTCCTTTTGAAGACTAAAACGGTTGGTCGGTGCATAGTTGAACAACGGAGCCGTTCCATGGAACGCCGCGAGCCGACCGACTCGCCCCACTCGTTCCGCCACATCATGCACCACCGGCGCCATGGCCATGGCATGGCTATCTCCCCAGACAACAAAGTCCACTGGACCCTGGGCATGAACCACCCCCAGCGGGACGAATTGCCCCGCCTTCACCTGTTCGAGCGAGATCTGATCCCGATAGGCGTGATGATCCACGTATGAGACCAGATGGAGGTAATGGTTGCCGCGGATCCTTCCGGGAAAACCGTGGAAAACGAGGGCACAAACGCCTCCAACCAGGGTGACCGCACTCGCGATTCCGGCGAACGCGAACATTCCAGCACGGCCCGCGAACCAGGACCGGTCCCGAAAGGGCGTCTCAATCCATCGCCAGGAAAGGACCGCAAGGAGCCCGCTGATCACGAGCAATGCGACGCGGACATGGGGCGGCGGGGTCGGCGGAGCAATGATGTTGGCCAACGCCAGCAGGGGCCAATGCCAGAGGTACAGTGAATAGGAAATCCTGCCCACGAACGTGAACGGGCGAAATGCCAGCACCTTTCCCACCAGTGACAGGTCAGACCGCCCCGCATGGATGACCAGGGCAGCGCCAAGGCACGGCACGAGTGCAGCGACTCCCGGAAAGGGCGTGGATGGGGCGAAACCGAACACGGAGAAACCGATCATCGCTAGCCCTGCCAGGCCCAGGCATTCCCGGCGCCAGCCACCGGGGTCAGGACGATCCCGCAGGAATGCCAGAAGTGCCCCAACCAGAAGTTCCCATGCCCGTGCTGGCAGGAGAAAGAAGGCGGCGACGGGCTGAATCCAGGTTGCGACAACCCCAATGGCAAACGAGACCACGGCCATTGTGAGGAGGACCCATGGAAGGAGAGGCCGCCTCCATTTCCAAACGACCGCGAGCAGCAGGGGAAACAGGAGATAGAACTGCTCTTCAATCGCCAAGGACCACGTATGAAGCAGCAACTTGGTGTCCGAGACATCGGTGAAATACCCCTCCCCCATCAAGCCCTGACGAAAGAAGAGGACGTTGGACAACAACACGGCCTGGGCGATCAAGGCCTTGCCAAAGAGCTCAAACTGAACCGGCAAAAGACAGAGCCACGCGCCCATCCATGTGGCTGCGATCACCGCGGTCAGCGCGGGAACAATGCGGCGCGCTCGACGCTCCCAGAATCCAGTGATCGTGAATCCGATCCCTTCGAGGTCCTTCAGAATCAGAGAGGTGATCAAGAAGCCCGAAATGACGAAGAATATGTCGACCCCGACAAAGCCTCCCGGACAGCCCAGCTTCGCGTGATAGAGCAATACAGGCAGGACCGCCACTGCCCGAAGACCATCCCTGTCATGTCGATACCCCTGCATAAGATCAGGGGTTCGGTCCACTGTCCGAGCGGAGCAGGTCCCACTCCCCATGCTCGCCATGTTCCCGCCGAAGCCGTGCCACCTTGGGGATCACAGGGAATCCTCGGACCATTCCAAGCGCGAAGTTCGACGTCCTGAGAAGCCGCAGGACCTGAATGCAGGCGAGAGCCTGCGATCCGCCCTCCCGAAGGGCCGCTGAGCCACAAGACCCATGCCCATGGAACCCCAGAGGCCCAAGCCTCCGGGGGTTTTTCCATCTTGCACCTTGATGATCGGGGAGACGCAGCGCATGGAACACCCCATGAATCGATGCTTGGGAATCTTGGGTGCGACAGCGGCGGTCTTTGCTGTGGTTCTTAACGCCAGCGCGAGCGGATGGTCCGCTTGGCTGAACGGCCGGAAAAAAAACGCGTCGACCCTCGAGAAATATGCCATCGGAGGAGCGACAGCCATCGATGCCGGCTCCGAGAAGCCGTCCTGGTCTCTGTCAGCGACGACTCTGTCGCTGACTGCCATTGTCCGGACCAATGACACCCAGCTGAGGGTGGACGGGGAGGCGGGTGATAGCCTGACCGGTTGGAACACCGATGGGGTGGTCCGGGCGGCTGCGGCCAGCCAGGTCGGGGTTCCGGAGGGCTGCCAGCGACAGGTGTTCAGCGTGGACCGCTCCCGCAGCCCAGATCGGTTGTTCCTTCGCCTCCAGGCCATCCTCGATGCTCCGGAGGCCGAGAATGCCCCCAGAGCGGCCTGGGCCAACGTTTGGGGGTCTGGGGCTGGGTTGTCGTGGGCCGTGCTTGCATCGGTTCCTGGCAAGCATCCAAGAACGCCTGCTGTTCCCCTCATTGGCGGATCCAAACGGAATCGGGTCTTGACCCAACCGTACACACCGACCGTTCTCGACATCCTCTCTCCTGCCCCACCGACCGTATTTTCCCCAAGGGGTGAACCCCTGCTGGGAACCTACGCCGGCTCCTTTGGGACCGTGGACCTCAAGGCCCGTCTCTGGCCATGGCAATTCAGCCGGCTGAAGAAGTGGTTTTTCGGAACGCTTTCATCAAAGGGCCTCCTCGCCGGATTCGCTGTGGTGGACGTGGGCTACGGCACAACGGCTTTCGTCTACGTGATCGATCTCGAGACGGGAGCGCCTCTGGTCAGCCGAGGGGAGATCGGCATCCCACTGGGGTCGACCGACATCAATGGAAACCCGGGAGCGGGAGCCCGTGCCACCTTCGCCAACGGCCTGGGTGGAAGCCTGTCCCTGTCGATCACCCGCGAAACGGAGTCGACACCCTTCCGCGTCGAGATCGTCTCCAAGGACGACGACCTGCGGATCGATGCGACCCTGGACCCGTCCGGCGCCCCATTCCCAATCTCCTCCCTGGTTCCGACGCCACCCGGCGACATCAATGCCACTGTGAAATGGAACCTCTTGCCCGTGACGGGATCCCTGCAGGTCGGGTCCCGTGAATGGAACCTCGCGGAGGGGTTTCGGGGTGGCTTCGACTACACCCAGGGCATCCTGCCCAGCCACACCGTGTGGAACTGGACGTTCCTGCAGGGCAACGCGGACGACGGCACCCCCGTTGGGTTGAACCTCACCGGAGGCATCGTCCCCGAAGGTCTGACCGGTGACAATGGACTCTGGGCCGGGAACGAGCTGTCGACGCTGTCGAAACCCACGTTCAAGTTCAATCGCCAGAACTACATGGATCCCTGGGGAGTCACCACTGCGGACGGCCGGGTCCAGCTGCGGTTCACACCCAAGGGATCCCATAGTGAGAACCGGAATCTGGGTCTGGTGAACAGCCGGTTCATCCAGGTCGCCGGGCTCTTCAACGGAACGGTCCGCACCGCCGAGGGCCGAATGCTCACCCTGACCGACGTTCCCGGTGTGATGGAGGACCAAGACGTCACGTGGTGATCGCCGGACGGGGGGGCGGCGGACCTCAGGCCTGGTCCGGTTCGGGGCTCAAACGCCGACCGCAACGCACCGCGGAATCCGCCGCGAGGCTCCACCGGTCACAGCTCCACCCAGATCGGCATGCCTACCCACGACATCCGCCTCAGGTAGTCGGCGTTCCAGTTGGCCAGACGGAAACAGCCATGGCTCTCGGTGCGGCCGACCATCTCGGGCAGCGGTGTGCCATGGATCCCATAGCCGGCACGGCTGAGTCCAATCCAAGCCACACCCACCGGATTGTTGGGACCGGAATGGAGGACCAGTCGACGCCCCAGCCGTCGGCCTTCCTCCGATTCCGGGAACACGGCGGGGTTGAAGGTGTAGTTGGGATTCTTCACCACCGATGCGACCTGGAGTTCTCCCACCGGCCGCCGTTCGGCGATGCGACCGATGCTGCACGGGAAGTGGGCCAGGAGGTCACCCTTGGCGTCGAACACCCGGAGATGGCGGTGCTCAAGACTGATGCGGGCCAGCGCCGCCCGGCGGGCGGGTGGGTAGACAGCGTTGGGAACGATCAGCTCCCGCCCTGGGTGTAGCTTGGACCAGTCCACGCCGGGATTCAGTTTTCGGAGCAGCGTCGGACTCGAGTGCGACCGTTCCGCCACGGACTCGAGAATCGATTCGAAGCCAAGATGCGACACCTGGGATTTGCCGAGCCAGGTGTCCGGAACCGGGGCCAGCCCTACAAAATCCTCGGGCTTCAGGACCAACCGGCGGAACAGGGGGCGGACAATCCGAAGCAGGTCCTGGGTGTCGTTGTCCAGACGCCCTGTCTCTTCCAGTCCGTGGGAGTTTTGGAACGCCCGAAGTGCCTGGGCCGTCTGATGCCCCCCCACCCCGTCCACCGAGCCAGAACTGATTCCCAGTCCGGCGAGGACGATCTGGGCTTCGAGGATGTTCGTGGGGGCACGGTTGGGAATCGCGGAGAGATCGTCCAACACCATCTCGGGAGCAGGGGTCACCACCGAGGAATTCGTCAGGGCAGAACCCCCAGGACGGTTCGAGGATTCCAGACCGGCAATCGCTGGCGGAGGAATGAGGAGCGGGGTCGTCGTGCGGTTGGTGATGGCCAGACGGTGGGTCCCGGTCGGCGATAGATCCACGATTGGTGGACGGGGCTCCACCGGGACGGGATTCGTCGAAAGTGTCTCGGTGGGACCGTTCGAAGTCACGAGTGCCACGAGAGGCTCGACGGTGCCATGGGCCGGTGGGTCCCTCTTTATCGACCAGAAGACCGCCAGGCCAACCACCAGGGCAAGGGCAAGGGCAAGGATGCCCAGGGCGACGGGTGCACGCCCCCGACTCCCAGTCCTACGTGCTCGAACAGGTCCTCGCCCCATGCGCTCGGCCTCAGACGTCGATGATGGGCCCGGGGCCTCCGGGTCCGTCCGACCGATCCCCTCGACCACGACGCCGGGAACCTCCCCGTTTGAACTCCACCTTGGGTCCCTTGCCGAGCAGTCCGTTGACCATCATCGAGGTGATGCTGATCACAAGGCCTCCCCAGAAGGCATCCCAGAACCCGCCCACCCGGAATCCCGTGACGAGGTCCGCCACGAGCAGAAGCAGGAGGGCGTTCACCACCGGGACAAACAGCCCGAGCGTCAGGATCAGGAACGGGAGGGACAGCAGCAACAGGATGGGACGGACGAAGGCGTTGAGGAACCCCAGCACCAGGGATGCGAGGATGAGGGAGGCGGCGTCGCGGTAGGAGATCCCGGGGAGCACCCACGCCGCGACGAGCACGGCGAGCGTCGTGATCACCCACCGTTGCAGGAAACTGAGGAACGTCACCGGCATCGGGCTGGCAGGCTACAGTCCGGAGGCGTCTCAGGTGAAGCGGTTTGGCGGGTTGCGGTCGCCCCGTTCACGGCGCCGGAGGCAGACGCCGGAGGAACTCCCGGCAGGCACCCGCGATATCCGGAGTCCGGAGGATGGCCGACACGACACAGATCCGGGTCGCGCCCGCCGCGAGCACGGAATCGAGATTCCCCAGCGTGATGCCCCCGATCGCGAACCAGGGAATGTGGACATTCGCCGCGGCCCAGCGGACGTAGTCCAGGGTGACGGCCGGTCGGCCGGGCTTGGTGGCCGTGGCGAAGACCGGGCCCACGGCGATGTAGTCCGGCCCGGCCTCGATGGCTCGCACGGCCTGTTCTGGCGCATGGGTGCTGAGGCCGAATTCCATCCGGGGCCCCGGGGTGGCCAGATCCGAGATCTTCCGGTGGCCGGCATCAAAGAAGTCCTCCTGCCCCAGGTGACAGACCTCGGCACCGAGATCCTTCGCGATCCCCAGGTAATCGTTGATGACCAACCGCACACCCGCGGCCTGGGTCACCGGATAGAGGGCTTTGGCGAGGGAGCGGATTCCGGCTTCAGGCATTCCCTTGGCCCGCACCTGGACCAGGTCGGCCCCGCCCTCACACAGGCGACGGGCCACCTCCACGGGATCCCGGCCGTCCAGGTACGCCGTGTCGACGAAGGTGTACAACCGGCAGGCGGACAGCGGCTTCATGGCCATGGAGGATATGCGGTGCGGCGATGGAACACTCAACGCTTGGTGGTGGTCCGCTCGCGGAGCCAGGCGGTGTCCGTCCGGTTGGTCGTGCTTGGGACGCCGGAATGCACCGAGTGGAAGTCCCCCTTGAACGTGGGCTTGATGAACTTGGAATCCTGCCATCGGTGTCCCTCGGAATGCCCATCGGCCATCGCGAAGTTGGAGACCAGCCCATGGTAGTTGCCCGGGACGTGGTAGGAGCCCGAGGTCCCGGTCATGTTCACCCCGAAGAACGGGCGGCAGATGCTCTCCGGGTGGATCTCGCCAAAGACGAAGGTCATGCTGGGGCTGATGACCTCGCCGGTCCGCTTCGGAACATTCCAGGTCCGGCCGTCGCCCTGGCCGTTGTACGGATCTCCCGTCCAGGCCACGAAGGCGTTCATCGCATAGTTGCGCGGCACACGAGTCTTGCGGCCGTTGATGACAACGACATAGCGGTCGCCCGGGCACCGGAAGCTGTTCTTCGACTTGAAGTAGGGGGCGATGAGCGAAAGTTTCTCGTTCACGAGACCGTCAGCCGATCCCTCGACCAGATTGCTGCCCTCGCGTCCCTCGGCCCACAGCTTGGGCACATAGTTGGGGGGAGGGGTGACGAGGCTGACATTCGCATCCCCCGCTCCGTTGGGAGCAAAGTTGTCGTTGAAGTCAGTCGCATAAAGCAGCGAGGCGGTGATGAGCTGCTTCGTGTTGTTCATGCAGGCGATGCTGTTCGCCTTGGTCTTCGCGTTGGCCAGAGCCGGCAGGAGCATGCCCGCCAGGATCGCGATGATCGCGATCACCACCAGCAGCTCGATCAACGTAAACCCGCGCCGACGAGGCGATTGCAGAGGACGCTTCATGGAGTGGCGCGACGCTGACTTCCGCGGACTAGCCCTGCAAGTCCGCAAGCAGCCCCTCCATCTCCGCCAACGGTCCCTCATGATGCTGCGCCACCGCCAGATCCCGGGCCCGCTCGAACGCGGCGATCGCCTCGGCACGCCGCCCCTGCTCCAGGGCACACTTCCCCATCAGGATCTGGACCACCATCCAGTCGGGCTTCTTCCGCAACGCCAGCCCGAGATGCTGCTCGGCCTCGTCATACCGGCCTTGATCGAAGAGCGCCTTGCCCAGGCTGAAGCGACCCAGCTCGTTCTCAGGGAAACGCTCCACCATCTGACGATGACGTTCGAAGGGATCCATGCGGTCGGATTGGGTCGGGCCCGGACCAGCCCATGAAGGCGGGCCCGAACTCATCGGCATCAGGACAACACCCCGGGCAACCGCCCGGTGCTGTCTCCGAACCGGGTCTCCTGGACGCCCATCCGGTCCATCATCTCAAGGAAGAGATTCGACATCGGAGTGTTCTTGTCCACCCGGACGTGGCGTCCCGACCGGATCGTGCCTCCGCCGCGACCGCACAGCAGGACCGGCAGATCGTGATGGGCGTGAGCGTTGCCGTCGGCAATCCCGGACCCGTAGACGATCATGCTCTGGTCGAGCAGCGACCCCTCCCCCTCCCGCGTCTCCTTGAGCCGCCGGATGAAATAGGCGAACTGCTCCATGTGGAAGCGGTTGATCTTCGCGATCTTTGTCTTTTTCTCCTCGTCGTTGCCGTGGTGCGAAAGGTCGTGATGGCCATCACTGATGCCGAGGTTCGGATAGGCCCGGTTGCTGCCGTCATGGGCCATGATGAACGAGGCCACCCGGGTGCTGTCGTTCTGGAACGCGAGCACCATCAGGTCGTACATCAGCCGGACATGCTGCTCGTAGTTCGACGGCATGCCCTCGGGGAACGAGTTTGGGGGCAGGCTGGCGGTCACCTTCTCCGTCTGCTCGATGCGACGCTCCAGATCCCGGACCGAGGTCAGGTACTCGTCGAGCTTGCGCTGGTCCGTCTTTCCCAGCTTCGCGTTGAGGCGACGGGCGTCCTCCAGGACGAAATCGAGCACGCTGCGCCGCTGGAGCATCCGACGCGTCCGGGCCTCGGCACTGTCCCGGGGATCACCCGCGGAGAACAGCCGCTCGAACGCGCGACGGGGCTTGGTCTCCGGCGGCACCGGAGCGGTCGGGGAGCGCCAGGCGATGTTGAACTGGTAGGCGCAGGAGTAGCCGGAATCACAGGACCCGGAGGATTGCCCTCGGTCGCATCCCAGCTCCAGCGACCGGAATGGCGTCTGGTCCCCGGCCTTGTGGGCGATGACCTGGTCGACCGACACGCCGACCCGGATGTCCACCCCGGCCGTCTTCCGGGCCTGCATCCCGGTCAGGAACGTGGCCGAGGCCCGGGCATGGTCCCCTGCCCCATCCCCGTTTGGACGGGCTTTGTCGTGGGCCAGACCACTCAGGACCATGACATCCGATCGAACCGATTCCAGCGGTTCGAGGATGGAGGGCAGGCGGAAGTCGGAACCCAGGGCCTCCGGGGTCCAGTCGGACATGTTGGCCCCGTTGGGCACGTAGATGAAGGCCGCGCGGCGCGGCGACGACGTGGCTGCGGTCCCGGCGCCTGTCCCGGACGAGGCCAGTGACGGGAGCAAGGGCAGAGCCATCAATGTCCCCAGACCCCTCAGGAAGGTCCGCCGCGGAAGATGTGATTTGAAGGCCATGATGGGATCGTAGGAACGACCGTACGTTCACGGGCTTTCCACGCAAGCCGGGATCCGGGAATTCACCGGGTCCTGGGGCTCGCCAGGTTTCCGACCGGCCCGGCGTCTCAGAGGCCAAACGCCTTCTGCATCTGCTCACGGACCGTCTTGAGTCGGGCCACCCCGCCCCCGCCCACCTCGGCGGTCGCCCAGCCGGTGAAGCCGATGTCGGCCAGCGCCTTCTGGACCTGCTTCCACGGCAGGTCGTCGTCGGGACTGGTGATGTCGACGAACGCGTCCTTCGCCCGGCTGAAGCCCTTCACGTCCAGCTTCACGCAGCGGTGTCCGAACGACCGGATCCACTCCGCCGGCTGACCGTATTTCCAGTGGTTGCCGATGTCGTAGTACATGCCCACCCACGGGCTGTTGAAGCTGTCGACGAACGCGATGAACTGCTCGGGCCCCTGGTCGGGCGCCCCGTTGTGGTCGTAGAACATCTGGTTCCACACGTTCTCCACGAGGATGTACTGGCCGTAGACGGCAGCCAGCGGGAGCAGCTTGCGCATCTCGGTCCGGGCACGTTCCTCGACCTCCTTCGCAGAGCCGTCGCCACCGCTGCCGACCACGATGAGCACACCGGAACCCCCGGCGCCGTGCGAGACACGGATGCAGTGCTCTATGTTGGCGCGGCTCTGGTTCCGCTCGGACTCCTTGGCGCTGGTCAGACGCTGGGACCAGTGGGCGTGGTTGATCGCGTTGTGGACAAACACCCCTGACTGCCGGACGGCGGCGCGGGCCTGTTCCGGAGTGTGGTTCGCCGCCTCGTCCAGATCGACACCATCGAATCCCGCCTCGCCCGCCATGCTTAACCGGTCGGCCAGGGAGAGCTTCTTGTCACCGGCCTTGTCGGCGATCATGGACAGCTTGCACGACAGCAGGAGCCGCTTCCCCTCGGGCGGCTTGATGATGCGATCCACCGAGACACCGGTTTCGGAACCCTGCGCCACTGCTGTTCCGGCGGAGGCCAGGACGAGCGGTGCGGACGCTGCGGATGCCGTGAGGAAGTGACGACGCGAAAGCGGAGAGGTGGAGTCCTTCATGGGATTTGCGATGTGGTTCCAAAAGCTTCTCCGCCCCGATTCCACCTGGCAACGCCAGGCCTCAGGAATTCGTGGATCGACACCGGAACCGGAACCCCGGGAACGCCCCACCCCAGGGGCTTCCTCCGTTCAGGCCAGGATCGGTTGGACCACCTCACCCTTCACATCGGTGAGACGGATGTCCCGTCCCCCGAACCGATAGGTCAGGCGCTCATGGTCGAGGCCCAAGAGGTGCAGGATGGTCGCATGCAGATCATGCATCTCGAGCTTGTTCACGACCGACTTGTAGCCCCAGTCGTCGGTCTCTCCATAGGCGATGCCCCCCTTCACACCGCCGCCCGCCATCCAGGCGGAGAAGCCGTATTCGTTGTGATCCCGACCATCCCCTCCCTGCGCGAACGGCGTCCGGCCAAATTCTCCCGACCAAACAACAAGGGTGTCCTCGAGAAGCCCCCGAAGCTTGAGATCCTGAAGCAGTCCCGCGATGGGACGATCGATCGCCCGGGCGTTGTCGCCATGGTTCCGAACGATTCCGCCATGGGCGTCCCAACGGGAGTAACCGTCCACCATCGGGATGGTGAGTTCGATGAACCGGACGCCCCGCTCGACCATCCTCCGGGCCAGCAGGCACTCGCGGGCATAGGTCCGGGTGTGTTCGTACGGATCGTCGAGACCGTAGAGCCGACGTGTGGCCTCCGATTCGCCCTTGAGGTCCATCAGGTCGGGGATCTCGACCTGCATGCGGGCGGCGAGTTCGTGGTTGGTGATTGCCGCCTCGAGGGCGTCGGCCGATCCCGCACCCTCGAGATGATGCTGGTTGAGCCGCTGCACAAGCCGGCGCTTCGTCTCCTGGAGACGATCGACTTTCTCCTGGGGCACGACGTTTGCCAACGGGGTCCCCTTCGCATGGAGCAGGGAACCCTGGAACGCCGCAGGAAGGAATCCGCTGCCGAAGTTGTCGAGCCCGCCCGACGGGATCTGTCCGCCATTGAGCACCACGTAGCCCGGGAGGTTGTCATTCAGGCTGCCCAGACCGTAGGTGACCCAGGCCCCCATGCTGGGTCGACCCTGGAGTCCGAGTCCGCTGTGGAGGAAATAGTTCGCGCTCGTGTGCTCCGGGAAGTTGGAGGTCATCGACCGGAGGATGCACAGGTTGTCCGCCTGGGCCCCGATGTGCGGGAACAGGTCGCTGACCCAGAGGCCCGACTGCCCGTACTGGCGGAAGGCCCATGGGGACTTCATGACGGAGCCGATGCTCTCGAACTGGGTCTTCTCGATCCTGCCGATGGCCTTCCGCGGATCCTGTCCGTGGTACTTCTCCAACATCGGCTTGTAGTCGAAGGTGTCGACCTGGGAGACCGCGCCCTCCATGAAGAGGAAGATCACAGACCGTGCCCGGGGGCGGAAATGCGGTGGACGCGGATCCATCGGCGACCCCTTGCCCACCCCCGGGACCGAAGCGCGGGCACCCGCTCCCCCCAGCATCGCGCCCAGCGCCAGGGCCCCGAATCCATTGGAAGCCTGACGCAACAGCGTCCGACGGTTGATCCGCGCATCGAGGAACAGCCCGGAGTGGGACGAGGAGGACATCAGAGGAGGTAGATGAAGTCGTTGGCGCCGAACAGCGCGTGGGCGAGGTCCGCCCAGATCACAGCGTCGGCGGTGTCGGACCCATGGAGCCGCCGCAGGTCCGCCAGCGAACCGAGACACGCGTCGATCTCCGCCGGCGTTGGTCGCCGCGAAAAGGCCGTCTCGTACATCCATCGGATCCGCTCCGGTGCCTCCGCCGTCGGAAGTTCCCGGAGGAGACGCCCGGCCCACAGCTCCGCCTGCTCGTGGAAGAACGGATCGTTCATCAAGGCGAGGGCCTGCGCCGGCACGTTGGTGACGTTCCGCCGACCCACCGTGCTGAACGGCGTCGGGGTGTCGAAGGTCAGGAGCGTCGGCGACAGGAAGTTGCGTCGGACCCCCTGGTAGACGCTGCGGCGTCCGGCGCCGTCCACGGGACCGCTGTTGTCCGGGCGACCCCGACCGATGACGAACTCGTTGAGGTGCACCGGGATGGGGGGACCACCCACGGTGGGATCGAGTCGACCCGAGATCTGGAGCGCCGCATCCCGGATTGCCTCGGCCTCGAGCCGCCGCACCGGCACCCGATGCCAGAGGCGGTTGGCAGGATCGATCTGCTCGGCCTCGGGATCCGCCGCCTGATGCCCCATCGCATAGGTCTGCGTGAGGACGATGCGCTGGATCAGGCGCTTGATGGACCCGCCGTCTTCATGGAGGAACTGCCAGGCGAGCTGATCCAACAGCTCCGGGTGGGTCGGCGACTCGCCCAGGGTCCCGAAGTTGTCGACCGTCGGCACGATCCCGCGTCCGAGGAGGTGGTGCCAGACGCGGTTGACGAGCGTCCGGGCCACCAGTGGGTTGTCAGAATCCGTCAGCTGCTCGGCCAACTCGAGTCGACCGCTGCTGAAGGGATCCGTGATGGGGCGCGCCTTCGGGAAGGCCGCCGGAAGGCTCCGCGGAGCCACCGGTCCCGGCTTGAAGGGCTTTCCGCGCACCAGAACGAATTCGTCGACCCCGGTGCCGTCCATCCAGGCCACCGCGGTGCGGGAGACCCACTGGACCCGGTCCGCAATGGCGGACTCCTGCCGTCGACCGTCCTCCAGTGCGTTGGCCCACGCAGCTTCCGGAGGACCCAGAAGGGCGGGCTGTCGAACCAGAAGATCCGCCAGCGGCAGCAGGTTCGCGGGAACGGACTCGCCACGCTCCAATGCGGTACCAATCCGACCGATCGCCCGGTCGAGGCCCTTGGCGGCCTCGACCAAGGTCGATACCTCAGATCCGACCCAGGTGGACTGCGCCCCCTCAGGCAGCCAACGCGGCACCTCGGGGGACTCCACCACCATCAGGACTTCGAGTGGACGATCGCCCACGGGACCGAACTCGATGTGGGTGCGGTGTCCGCCGTAGACACCCAGATCATGGGTGACCCATCGGGGTGCCGAGGTCGGACCGGAGTCGAAGTGACCGATCAACTGGCCGTGAAGGGGTCCGGCCACCATCAGATGGGAATCGACCGCCGCGTAGACCCGGGTGGCCCCGCGGATGAGATAGTGGAGACGCCCGCCCTGCAGCGTGATCGTCGGGGTCCGGAGCATCTGACCGGAACGTCCAGTGGCCCCCAGCTCGCCCGAGTCGTTCTCGTTCCCGGGAGCCATAGCGATACGTTTCCAGAACGGGTCCCGTCGGGCCGCCCCAAACCGCATCACCCCGCCCAGGCCCATTCCATCCGCCGCCGAAATCGCCTCCCCCGCCGCCAAAGGTCGCGATCCGAAGGCCTCGCCATCCACCTTCCACGGGCGGAACCCGGGCCGGGTGAAGTCGGCGATCACCCGGACATCTTGGGACAACGGTGGAGTCTCAGCCGGCTGCAGGACTGGAATCGCGGAGAGCTCGCCCCGGATCTCCAGGGAACGGGCCAGCCACGGATACAGCGCATGCGCCGGATCCGATGACGCCACACGCATCGCCGACTGCCACTCGGCCAGAGTCTCATCATCACGGGGTACCGCCGGGATGGCCTCGCCCAGTGCCGCCATCCAGTGGAGGGAAAGACGCCCGGATTGGGACTTCATCCTCTGGCCCAGCCCCTTCAGCGGTCCGGGCCAGCGTTCCTGCCGGACGGCGGCGAGCTCCGATGCCATGCGACGGTTGTTCTCCATGGCCTCGAAGCGGACCTGCCGGAAACCGGCCCCCATCAGAAACCCGGTCAGCGCGTAGTAGTCCTGGGTCGAGATGGGATCAAACTTGTGGTCGTGACACCGGGCGCACGCGACGGTGATCCCGAGGAAGGACTTCGTGAACACATCGACCTTGTTGTCGAGGCGATCGCATTCGTCCTGACGGATGTCGACCGGCGAGTGGACCTCCTCGCCGAGGAACGCCCAACCGGTGGCGAGGACGGACTCGTTGCTGTCGGTGCCCGGACGCAATCGGGGGTTGGGCAGGAGATCGCCCGCCAGATGCTCCTTCAGGAACTGGGGATACGGGACATCGGCGTTGAAGGCGCGGACCAGGTAGTCCCGATAGTGCCAGGCATTCGCGATCAGGTAGTCGCTCTCATGGCCCCGGCTCTCGGCATACCGCATCAGATCCATCCAGTGCCGGGCCCAGCGCTCGCCGAACTGGGGCGAGGCGAGGAGACGGTCCACCACGCGCTCCCGCGCCTCGGTGCTGGAGTCGGCAAGGAATTCGGTCAGTTCCTCGCGTGTGGGCGGAAGCCCGGTCAGTCCAAAACAGACCCGACGCAACCAGACCTCGGGGGCCGCCGGGGCCGCGGGCCTCAATCCCTTCGCCTCCAACCGGGCGAGGATGAACCGATCGATCGGGCTGCTGGACCACGCAGTGTCCTTCACCTTCGGAACGAGCTGAGGTCTGGGCGACTGCCAGAGCCACGCCTGCGACCGCTTCCGGGCCTCGAGATCGAACTTCTTCGCCGCGGGACCCGCAGCGCCCCCAGGCCAGACCGCACCGTCGGCGATCCAACGGGCGACATCCTGTCGGACGGCCTCCGGAAGTTTCGCCTTCTTCGGCGGCATCGTGAGGTCGGGATGGGTGTGGCCGATCACCTTCAGAAGGAGGCTGTCCTCCGGCTTGCCCGGCACCACGGCAGGACCGCTGTCCCCGCCCGCCAGCAACGCATCCCGGGCATCCAGGCGCAGCCCACCCTTCACCGCCTTGGCGTCGGCTGAATGGCACTCGAAGCAGTGCTCCGCCAGCACGGGGCGGATCTTCTGCTCGAAGAACTCCACCCCGGTGGGATCAGCGCCAAGCGCCACCAGTGGCAAAGCAACGGTCCAGGTGGACAGAATGCGTCTGAAGGACATCGAGATCATGTTCGGGGGCCGGCAAGGATAGGCTTGAGGTGGACGCCGTGGGAAAGCATTCCCTTCAAGAAGGATGTGGAGCCGTCGCCCGAGGAACGAACTCACACTCATCGGGTGCCGACGTCGTCGCCGCGGCAACCAAGAACAGGATCAGGCACCGATCGGCAGGAGACGTGCCCTCATCCGTGATTCGTCGATGATGACCAGTGCTCCCCGCGCCAGATGTTCCCGAAACGGATTCAGGGCCCGAACCACCAGATCCCCTGCGGCTGCTGGTGTCACATCCCGAGCCCTGATTTGGAGAACGCTTGGTCCCAAGGATGGGTTGGTGACCAACAGGGCACCAAAGTCGCGATCCTGGGTGAAAACCACCCGTCCGTGGGACCGAGCCCACTCCATGATTTCCCGATCGGTGGCTCTGGGATCCCCAATCCGGGACCCACGCCCTGCCTCAAAGTCCCACGACAAAGAACCTCAACCCATAAAGGAGAAAGGTTCATGTCGATCAGAAGGGTCATGCCGCTTGGAGAGGAAGGCCCAGCTCCTCGACCCGCCAAGCGCCATGAGCCAGCGCCTGATTGATGTCCTCCTCTTCGAGATACGGATAAAGATGTAGGATCTCGGCCCGGGAATGACCTGGAGCAACCAGCCCGATAAGGACACCCACGGTGATCCGCATCCCCCGGATGCAGGGCTTGCCGCCCATGACCTCGGAATTCCTGGTAATCCGTTCCAGCTTCTCCATACACCGGCCCTTGGCGGTCCGTGGCGTGAAGCCAATTCCCGAAACAAATCTCGTCCCGGTGGGTTTGCCTCGGGCACATCCCTGCCAAAGAATCGCCTTGGGCCCTAGCCTCCAACCATGAACCCTCTCGGAATCCCATGAAGCCGCTCACACGCCTCCTCCTTGTCGCCGCCACCCTCTCGTTGGGCCTGTCCTCCACCGGCCTGGGGGCAGAGGCGGCCAATAACCCCTCCATCAGACACTCCTACCTCGTGATGGGTGCCCGGACCGCGATCATTGGCGAGGACGGACAGGTCGCCTGGGAATACAAGGGTGGCTCGCGTGACGGGTTCATCCTTCCGAACGGAAACCTCCTCGCCGCCTGGAGCGATCGGGTGGAAGAGGTCACGCCCGACAAGAAGGTGGTGGGCACCTACGTCCGCAGCGCGGAGAACAGCGAGATCGGCACCGTCCAGCGCCTCTACAACGGCAACACCCTCGTCACCGAGCTCGGCAAGCGCCCCCGGCTTCTCGAGTTGAACCCCGAGGGTAAGATCGTCCTGGACGTCCCGCTCCAGCCGGAGACCGACAATGCCCACATGCAGACCCGCATGGCTCGCCAGCTCCGCAATGGGAACTACCTCGTGCCGCACCTATTGGCGTTCGCAGTGAAGGAATACACCCCGGAAGGAAAGGTCGTGGCCGCGATCCGCACCGATCTTCCCGAGCTCGGCGGACGCCCCCAGGAGAACTGGCCGTTCACCGCCATCCGTCTCGACAACGGCAACACCCTCGTCTCGCTGACCCACGGCAACAAGGTCGCCGAGTTCAACACGTCGGGTCAGGTGGTCTGGAAGGTCACCAACGACCAGGTCGGCGGTCTCTTCAAGGACCCCTGCGGTTCCCAGCGCCTTGCCAACGGCAACACCGTCGTCGGCAGCCATGCTGCCAACCAGGGGATCTCGATGGTCGAGGTCACCCCGGACCACAAGATCGTCTGGACCTCCGACCACCCTGCCGCGGCCGGGGTCCATCACTTCCAGGTCCTCACCACGAACGGGAAACGGGAGCCCGGACAGCCCCAGAAGTAGTTGAGCGTCGAGCGTTGAGAGTTGAGAGACCGAAAAGGAAGACCATGAAACGAGTTGTCATGCTGGGCATTGGAATTGTGCCTCTGGTGCTGATGGGGCAGGACAGCCTCCTGGCGCCCGGGGCGAAGGTGGAGAAGCTCCAGGGGGGGTACTCCTTCACGGAAGGGCCAGCGGCGGACACGGCAGGGAACGTGTACTTCACCGACCAGCCCAACGACCGGATCGTCCGATGGGATGCCAAGACCGGGGTGTTCTCCGACTGGATGAAACCGGCGGGCCGATCCAACGGCACCTACTTCGACGCCAAGGGCAACCTGATCGCCTGCGCCGATGAGAGGAACGAACTGTGGCGGATCGCACCCGACAAGACCGTCACCGTGCTGGTCAAGGACCTTGGCGGGAAACTGCTGAACGGCCCCAACGACCTGTGGATTCGTCCGGACGGCGGACTCTATTTCACCGACCCGCTCTACGTGCGGCCCTACTGGAACCGTCCGTCCACCTCCCAACAGCCTGGACAGTTCGTGTACTTCATCCCGTCCGGTGGCGGAACGCCCCGGCCCGTTGCGACCGACCTCAAGCAGCCGAACGGCATCATCGGGACCCCCGATGGCAAGACCCTGTACGTGGCCGACATCGGCGCGGGGAAGACCTATGCCTACACGATCGGCACCGATGGAGCCCTGGCCGACAAGCGGCTGTTCTGCGAGATGGGCTCCGACGGGATGACCCTCGATGTGGAGGGCAACGTCTATCTCACGGGCAAGGGTGTGACGGTCTTCGACAAGACCGGCCGGAAGGTCGAGCACCTGGAGGTGCCCGAGGGCTGGACGGCGAACGTGACCTTCGGCGGCGGGAAGCGGGACCTTCTGTTCATCACGGCGGGACCTTCGGTCTACGGCGCCCGGATGCGGGTCCGCGGGGCCCGGTAAGGGCCCCGCCTTGGATGGGCTCTCCGCCGTGGACTCGGAGTGGCACCACCACCTAGGCTCCTGGGTCATGAAATCCCCATTGCGAGCCCTGCTGTGGATGGGCGTCGCCCTGCTGGGGGCCTGGGCCTATGCGATCCTGGCCTTCCGACGTGGCGAGCCCGTCAGCTCGGCCTACCTCGTGATCGCCGCCGTGTGCACCTACGCGATCGGCTACCGGTTCTACTCCGCCTGGCTCGCAGCCCACGCACTGATGCTCGATGACCGCCGGGCGACGCCCTGCGAGGTGCATGAGGATGGCAAGGATTTCGTCCGGACCCACCGCTGGATCGTGTTCGGACACCACTTCGCTGCGATCTCGGGTCCTGGCCCCCTCGTGGGACCCGTCCTCGCGGCCCAGTTCGGCTATCTGCCCAGCGCCCTCTGGATCCTCATCGGCGTGGTCCTCGGCGGCGCGGTGCAGGACTTCGTGATTCTGGTCAGCTCGATGCGACGCAAGGGCCGCTCGCTGGGCCAGATGGTCCGGGACGAACTCAACCCTCTGACCGGCGCCATCGCCCTCGTGGCCATCCTCGCCATCATGATCATCCTGCTGGCCGTGCTGGCGTTGATCGTCGTGAAGGCTCTGGCCGAGAGTCCCTGGGGTGTCTTCACCGTGGGGGCCACCATCCCGATCGCCTTCCTGATGGGGGGCTACCTCCGGTGGCTTCGTCCAGGTCGGACCCTCGAGGCCTCCGTCCTCGGGGTTGGACTCCTGCTGGCGGCAGTCTGGGGCGGACAGGCGGTGCACAGCGATGCCGCCTGGGCCAGGGCGTTCACCCTCGAGGCCGAGCCCCTCGCCTGGATCATCCTCGCCTATGGCGTCGCAGCCAGTGTCCTGCCCGTCTGGCTCCTGCTCGCGCCGCGCGACTACCTCAGCACGTTCATGAAGATCGGCACGATCGTGGCCCTTGCCGCCGGGGTGCTGCTCGTGCTGCCGGCGCTCCGGATGCCGGCCGTGACGCCGTTCATCGACGGCTCCGGACTGGTGGTGGCAGGGAAGCTGTTCCCGTTCTGTTTCATCACGATCGCCTGCGGGGCGATCAGCGGGTTCCACTCGCTCATCTCGAGCGGCATCACACCGAAGATCATCACCCGCGAGTCCCACGCCCGCTCCGTCGGCTACGGAGCCATGTGCCTCGAGTCGCTCGTCGCCATCATGGCCCTGATCGCCGCCTGCACCCTCGAGCCCGGGGTCTACCTGGCAATGAACGTGAAGGGCACGGGTGCCGACATGGCGGCAATCGCAGCCGACACGCTCGCAAAGGTCCAGGCCACCGGGATGTCGGTCACCCATGAGGAGATGACCCGTCTCGCCGACGCCGTCGGGGAGACCTCGCTCTACGGTCGGACCGGCGGAGCGGCCACTCTTGCGGTCGGCATGGCCCAGATCTTCGGACGGCTCACCCAGGGCCGGTGGCTCGATCTCTGGTACCACGTCGCCATCATGTGCGAGGCGTTGTTCATCCTGACGACGCTCGACGCAGGAACCCGGGTGGGACGCTATCTCCTGCAGGACTTCCTCGGGCATCTTTCGCCGAGGCTCGGCCACACCCATTCCCTTCCCGCCAACCTGTTCTCCAGCGTCCTGATTGTCTCGGGCTGGGGATGGTTCCTCATCCAAGGCGTCCGGGACCCGCTGGGTGGCATCAACTCCCTGTGGCCGCTCTTCGGGATCGCCAACCAACTCCTCGCCGCGATCGCGCTGTGTCTGGGCACCACCATCCTCCTGAAGTACTCGATCCGGTCCGGGCGCAGTCGGGCACTAGCACTGGTGACGCTGATCCCCCTGCTCTGGCTGGTGGGCGTGACGTTCACCGCCGGGTACCAGAAGATGTTCCACTCCTCACCGCGCATCGGATTCCTCGCTGGCGCCCGGGATTTTCAGCAGAAGGCCGATGCGGCGAGGACGCGTGAGGCTGCCGCAACGACCGACGCGGAGCGGACGGCTGCCGCCAAGGCGGCAAAGACCGCGCAACGCCTTGAGTTCAACAACCGACTGGATCTTTCCGTGACCGGCGGATTCCTCGTCCTGGGGACCCTGGTGCTGGGACTCTCCTGTCGGGAATGGATCCGGCTCTGGGTGGGCCATCGAGGCCCCGATCTTCGGGAGACGCCCATCGTCTGGCTGCCGGAATCGGTGCTCCGCGAACCGGGCACCGGTGTCCCGGCGGGCTCCATCGCGACGTTGTCGGTGGCCCTGCTCCGGGACTGGTCTGGGGAGGCCGCCGTGGACCGCGAACTCCACCTCGCGCAGGCCTGCCCGGTGTCGACCGGCGCCCCGCGACTGTTGATCGACATCCCGGAGGTCCGTACAGGCCTCGAGTCGGTGCGTCGGTCAGAGGCCTACTGCAGGGCCGCGGACCATCGGTTCGGTGGCATCAACCGCTGTTGTTGAGTGCGGCCGGTGTGTCGGATCCTGGTCCCGCTAAAAACCGATACTTGCCTCGGACGCGCGACCTTGGTTCATTGCGTCTCCGCGTCGAAGGAAGGGTGGCTGAGTGGTTGAAGGCACCTGACTCGAAATCAGGCGCACGGGCAACCGTGTCGGGGGTTCGAATCCCTCCCCTTCCGCCAGACCCAGGAATCCCCTCAACCGGATCCGGGGGACCGACGCGGCCCATGCTGGCCCCAAGTCTGGGAAAGCGCCCGAATCCGCAATTCTCCGAATTCTCCCAATTCCCAGGGGAACACCGTCAGGATCGCGATCGCGATCACGAACCGGTCCGGCATCCCACAGAGAGGAGCACGTTCGCCCAAAGAGCCTGGTCTCCCGTCTGGATCGTAAGGACATGGTCGTCGGACTGTACGGCCTCGTAGAAATCCCATTTCAGGATCGGCTCGAGGGCGAGGGTCATTCCGGCCTCACTGAGGATGCCCCGGAACTCGTTCCAGACGGGGGGCTCACCCAGCTTGGCGTAGGGATCGTCGGCAGGGATGCCCATCGTGTTGACGTGGTCGATGGGAATTGCGCTCAGAACGGCCCGGAGAGCCTGGGCCACGGTCACGAGGCCCGGGGACAGGTTCATCGAGATCACCTCGGCATTCGGTCCTTTCTTGGTGGATGCCGGATAGTTGCCATCGGCGATCAGGATCTTGGCGTGGTGGCCCGCGCGTCCGAGCACCGCGTTGATTCCGGGGTGGATGAGGGTGTGTTTGAGCATGACCAAGGGGAGCAGATGCCCGATCGCGGACGAAGGGAAACTTTGGCCGACTGACTCCGACGGGGCCTGAGGGCCGCTGGATTCCCTACTCCGTTTGGCGGGACACCGCGTTGGAATTTCAGCGATGAAACTCAGCTTTTCCCCACCGCACTTCCTTGCCGTCTGCCCACGGCGGCGAACCTGTGCCATGGGACTCGCCTTCAGACCGGAACACAGTCGATCCGCAGGAATGCTCCGATTGCATTCGGAAGCGTCACGCATTGTGGAAGGCCGTTCACGACATCGACGGAGGCCTTGTGGGTGTGACCTGCAAACACTCCGAGTAGATTGGGCGCGGCAAAGACCTCACGATGGAAGGCCAGGGTTGTCTCTGTGTGCCCCCCTTCCCGCCACCTGACCCGCCGTTCCAATGCAAAGCCTTCATCGGAATGGGCGCCCCATCCGGGATGGCCGCAGCCGAACCCCAGCGGCCGTCCGGGCGTGTAGAGGGGAATGTGCACGAACAACACCATGGGGTCCCCCGTCGCAACCTGCTCACGAAACCACTTCAACTGCCCCGGAGTGATTTCATAGGTGGAGTTGTCCAGGGTCAGAATCCTGACCCCGTTCACCTTCTGCGTCCCCGCCATTGGATCGCCTCCCTGGTACAGAGGCCGAAGGCGCTGGGTGATCCAAGTGCTCCGAAGATCATCCAGAGAACCCTCCATCCCCTCATAATGCCAGTCGTGGTTGCCGGCGGTGTAGAGCCAGGGCAAACCGCATTCACGCAGCCGTCCCAGTGCCCAGCCCACGGCAGCCTCAGACGGAAAGCTGACGATGTCACCAGCGAGGACGACCAAGGAAGCCTTGGCGGTAACCGCCGCCTTCAAGGCCTCCTCAAACCCCCGCTCAGGATCGGTGGGTTCCCCTGTCTCAAAATGCCGGGTCTGGTTGTAGGCCTTGGCCATACGACCGCTGAACTGCCGAAACGGCGCTCCCCGTAGATCATCCCGGAAAAGATGGGTGTCGGCCAGCATCACCATGGTGAAGGGCGCCTTCACCGCCGAACAGCACAGCCGAACCCGGTTGGCATCGAGGGCGAACGCGCGGGCCATCGTCGCCGGCGATTCGGCCCCTTCCGTCGCGGACAGGCCGATGACGGCAGTGGCCAACGCTCCTGAGCTGAGGAATCGACGGCGGCCGATGGGGGATTTCATCACCTCGAGATGCGCGGATCCACCGACGGAGTCAACCCGGGCGTTTGTCCCCGGAAAACCCATCGGACCGATCCAGAAAGCAGCGCCTTGCCCTTTTCAGCGTCCGCCGAATGCTCCCCTCCATCCATGAGCGAGGAGATCTTCGATGTTGTCGACGAGAACGATGTGGTGGTGGGACGGGCTTCCAGACGAGAGGTCCATCGACAGGATCTACGCCATCGCGCGGTGCATGTGCTGATCTTCAACCACCGGGGAGAGGTCTTCCTCCAGCAGCGGTCCCTGTGGAAGGACAACTGGCCCGGCGTCTGGGACTCCTCGTCGTCGGGCCATCTGGATGCTGGCGAGGCGTACGACGACTGCTGTCTCCGCGAGGTCGGCGAGGAACTGGGCCTCAAGCTGGCATCGGTTCCCGACCGTCTCTTCAAGCTGGAGGCGACCCCTGAGACGGGCTGGGAATTCTGCTGGGTCTATCGGGCGGTCCACGAGGGCCCCTTCGTCCTCCAACCGTCCGAGGTCCGGGGCGGTGGCTGGTTCCCGCCCCTGGCGGTGACGGAATGGATCAGCCGCAAGCCCGAGGATTTCGCCAGTGCGTTCCGGGTCCTCTGGCGGCGCATTCCGCACTGAGGGAACAGGCACTGGCCCCACCTCTGGACCCACCGGGATCGGGATCCCGCAGATCGGCCCCGGATCAGGGGCTGGAACGCCTCCGGTACTGCTCTGCCGTCATCACGCAGCGGAATCCGACGTGGTTGCTGCCAGTGGAGACCTCCCCCTTGCCGCGGCTGCCCACCATGTACCGGGTGCAGTACTGCTCCGTGCACAGGAACGAGCCGCCACGATGGACCCGCTTCTTCTCGGAGGGTTCCGCAGGATCGTAGGACGACAGGGGGCCGATCGGGTTCCGGGCCACGCCCCCGGCGAGCACGCACTGCTGGTAGTAGTCGGGACGATACCAATCACTGACCCACTCCCAGACGTTGCCCCCCATGTCATGGAGGCCGAACGGGTTCGGGGAGAAGCGCGCAACGGGTGCGATGCCCTTGAACCCGTCGGCCCCGGTATCCGTCGTTGGGAATCGCCCGGTGTAGATGTTGGCCGCAAACCGTCCCTCCGGCTTCAGGTCATCCCCCCAGGGATAGAGATGGCCCGATCGTCCACCGCGCGCAGCGAATTCCCATTCGGCCTCGGTGGGCAGCCTCTTCCCGGCCCAGCGCGCATACGCCTCCGCATCCTCGTAGGCGACATGGACGACCGGATCCGAATCGCGGCCTTCAAAGGATGTTCCCGGACCCTCCGGATGCTGCCAATCGGCCCCCTTCTGGTACCGCCACCAACGGAAGTGCGAGTCGAGCGGGACCGGACCCTCCGTCGGCGTGAACACGGCAGAACCCGGGACAAGAGCCTCCGGGGCGGCACCCGGGAAGTCCTCCGCCCTCGGGACGCGCTGGGCCACGGTGACATAACCCGTCGCCCGCACGAACCGGGTGAACTCCCGGTTCGTCACCTCGGTGGCATCCATGAAGAACCCGTCGACGAACACCCGATGGACCGGCCGGGCATCCTGCATCGCATCAGGGCCACCACAGACAGCGCCCCGGGGATCCTCCGATCCCATGGAAAATTCGCCTCCCGGGACCCAGACCATTCCCGCAGGCGGGACGCCCGGGGCCGGAACCGTCGAGAGCACGGTGGGCTGGAATGCCGAGGCCGACTGCGCGACCGGTGCGGATCGCTCGGGATCCGTCCCCGGACGGCACCCCATCTCCACGGCAAGGGCCGTGATCAGACAGAAAGGACCAACCCGTTGATGGATCCAAGTCATCCCCAATTCCCCGGAATGCACCGGGACCACGCAAGTGCATTGTGGTCCCCATCCTGTGGATTCCCTCGACCCTCGACCTCCAGTATCCAATCACCCGGGGCCCACAGCCGCTGGTTTTTGGTGTCGTCCGCCCAACGCATCCGAGCTACCAACACCCGAGCCTCCCGGACCATGATGCAACGCTGGAAACGATGGGCCACACCCCTGGGCATCACCGCGGCCGCCGTGGCGATCGGAGCCTGGACCCTCACAACCCGCCCCGTCGGAGACACACCCGCTCGTCAGTTACCCGAATCCCATCCACCGGGATCACCACTCCACCGGGTGGATCCCGACACGGTTGCCGAGGTCTCCAGGCTCGAGGCCACGGAGGCGGACGCGGCGAACCGATTCTGGCATCACGAGCAGGTCGCACAGCGCCTCGGCAGGACAATCGAGTCGTGGTGGGATGCCATCAACGCCTCGTCCAACCGGATGGCCGTGGCCGCCCAGCTTCCCCTCGGCGGCATCCGCATCCCAACATGGGACACCTCGGTCTCCCGTCCGCACGACATCCAACTCCACACCTCGTCGATCCTGGGCCCATGGCTGGATACCTCGGCTTGGGCGAACCGGATCGAGTCTCTCAGCGCCCAGGGGTGGCGGATCGAGACCCTCGAGGCCCGGCAGGTGGCCTACAACCCAGGGACCGATGGAACACCGGTGCACAGCCGGTTCCGACTCGCGGTGCATCTGGTCCAGACATCGCCGATCCACAGGGCGATCGTGGAGGGGGAGATCGACGTCCACTGGGTCCCGGAGGATCGCCCTTCGGAGCCAGCGCGCGTGGGGCAGGTCGATGCCAGTCGGCTCCGGCTGCTGCTCCGTGCCGGACCCCCACCCTTCACGCGATGGTTGGAGCGTCCCCTCGATCCTCCCCGGAATGCCATCGCCGCGGATCCGCTGCTGGTCCGGGACCTCGATGGGGATGGACGTCCCGAGATCGTGCTGCCGGGAGTCCGGGAACTCCTGAGGCTGGGTCCGGACGGAGCCTTCTCTCCCCGACGGATCCTGGTGCCACAGCCGGGGCTCCCCTACACGGGCCTGCTGACGGATCTGGACGGGGATGAGGCAATCGATCTCGTCAGCGTCCAGCATGAGGGCGTTGTCCTCACGGGAAGTTCGACCGACGGGTCTTTCAACGGCATGGGCCGGATCGCGTGGCGGTCTCCAAAACCCTTCGAGCACGCGATGACCCTTACGGCCGGGGACATCGATCGGGACGGGGATGTGGACCTGTTCCTGGGCCAATACAAGGCACCCTATGTCCACGGGTCGATGGCGACCCCTTGCGATGACGCCCGGGATGGGCACCCGGGTTATCTCCTCCTCAACGACGGAAAGGGATCCCTGAGGGATGTGTCGGAGGGGTCCGGACTGGGATCCAAACTCCGGCGTCGGACCTACAGTGGTTCGTTCTGCGACCTCGATGCCGACGGCTGGCTGGACCTGGCCCTCGTGAGCGATTTCGCCGGGGTCGACCTGTTCCGCAACCAGGGTGAGGGACGGTTCGAGGATCGGACATCGGACTGGCTGCCGGATCCGCGGGGGCTCGGGATGGGACACGCCATCTGCGACTTCAATGCCGACGGGAATCTCGACCTGCTGATGATCGGGATGAATTCACCCACCGTGGACCGGTTGGAGCACCTGGGGCTGTGGCGACCTCACCCACGATTCACAAGGGAGGGCCGCAGAGCACTGACCCGTGGGAACCGGCTCTGGCTCTCCCGGGACGGGGGTCCGGGCTACCTGACCTCACCCTTTGGCGACGGACTGGCGGCCTCTGGATGGTCGTGGGGATGCACGGCGGCGGACTTTGACAACGATGGCTGGCCGGACGTCGCCATCGTCAACGGCATGGAAAGCCGGGCCTCGGTGAGGGACATCGAGCCGGAGTTCTGGCTTCACGACATCTACGCGGCCAACTCGGAGGACAACCCGGTCGCCCACCTGTATTTTCGGTCAAAGATCGAGCGGACTCAGGGTCGTGGACAGTCCTATGGGGGCTACGAGAAGAACCGGCTTTACCTCAATCAGTCCGGCCAGGAGTTCCTCGAGATGGGCCACCTGATGGGCGTGGCGCTTGAGGAGGACACCCGCAACATCGTTGGTGCCGACTTCGATGCGGATGGGAGGGTCGATCTCGCCGTCGTGAGCTTCGACCGCTGGCCGAGCCCCCGGCAGACGCTCCGTGTCTTCCGGAACGAGCTGGAGGAAAGCGGCCGCTGGATTGGCTTCCATCTCCATGGGCGTGAAGACGCGATCATGGGGGCCAGAATCCTCCTCGAGACCCGGGATGGAAAAGCCTGCCGGACCGTCCTCTCCGGAGATTCCCATCGGTCCCAGCACCCGGCCACAGTCCATTTCGGGATGGGCCACAACGGAGCCGAACCGGTCCGGGCCGAGATCCGCTGGGCGGATGGCGGGGTGTCGTGGATCAATGGTCCTGGAATCGGACGCTATCACGCGCTGACCACCCCACCGAACGGAACCCGCAAAGCGGGAGGAAGCACGCCACCTTCAAAATCGGGTGGCTACAGGCGGTAGATCCGCAGGTGCCTCAGCGTCCCGAGAGGGGGATCATCTGGATCCGATCACGGTACCAGGCAATGTCCTGCTTGCCCGCAGCGTCGAAGGGCTTGGCCGCGCCGTAGTCGTATTTGACCGGATATTTGGAGGAGGCGCTGATCCACTTCTTGACCTCGGCGTGCCCGTCCGAAAACGAGAAACCGCAGGCGCCGTTGTGATACGAAGCCGGACGGTCCTGCCAGTTGGCGGCGGCGGGATCGGTGACGAAGAACGCGTCGTTGATCGAGTCGGGGTGCTCATCGAGCGTCAGATAGGTCATCGTGGGATTGGGAACGTCCGCCGTGCGCAGGAACTGCCGGTAGGCACCACCGAAGGCCCAGCTGCGACCGGTCGCCGAGGAGGGATTGTTGTCCGAACGACCGAAGAACGCGTTCATCGAGTTGCTCCGCAGCCGGGTCTTGAACCCAGCCCGTTTCTGGGCCGGGGCGAGATAGATGTCCGCCGGACACTTGTAGACCCCGAGCGCACCGCCGGTGTACTTGCCCAGGACTCCGCTGATCACCCACTCGACGTTGGTGACACTCTGTCCCTGGATCCCCGAGGTACCCCAGGTCATGATGTTGTTGACCCAGTTGTTGAATTTCTTGGTCTGGATCGCGCTCTCGGTGTCCGGGATCGTGAAGTTGTTGGCGCACCAGTCGTTGTAGTCGACGGCATACAGGTGCCACGCGGTCAGCAGCTGCTTGTTGTTGCTGAGGCAGCCGATGCCCTGGGCCTTCGTCTTCGCCTTGCCAAGGGCCGGCAGGAGCATTCCGGCAAGGATGGCGATGATGGCGATGACGACCAGGAGTTCGATGAGCGTGAAACCACGCCGATGGGGAGCCGCAAGGGATCTGGGAATGTTCATGTCTCGGGACGGGGATATCGACGATTAGGTGTCAGGTCGTCCCGTTTTTGGCAAGTCGATTGACCCGTCCGGCCAGCTCGGAGAGCAGAGTGGATTCCTCCGGACCGATGCCTGCAGAGGCGCGCGGCAGGAACGATCCGGACCCCAAACCCCTTGCGTCGGAGGCCTTGCGCCGCAGACCATCCGTATGTGCCGCGACTCAAGACCGCCGCCACGAACGACCCTCCTGTGCGAAAGGGTGACCTGCTCGGACTGGCCATGGTGGTGGCTTCCGTCGTCCTGATGCTGGCCCTCTTCTCGTATGACCGGGCGGATCTCGCGGCCAACGCCTCCCCACCGAACCACCCCATCCACAACCTGCTGGGCCGGGTCGGGGCGTGGTTCGCCTACGCCCTGCTGTTCATCCTGGGAGCCTCCGCATACCTGCTCCCGGTGCTGCTCATGGCCTTCGGACTGGCAAATTTCATCCCCGGGCTCGCCTTCCTCCGACAGGGCTGGCGTTCCACGGCGGCCGCACTCGCCCTGATGATCTCCGCAATGGGCCTCCTCGACCTCTTCACCGGAAGCCTGCCCTCCATGGGCACCCGGGGGAATGCCATCAGCGCAGGAGGACTGATCGGTCACCAACTCAACGCCACGATCGTCGTCTATTTTCTCAACCGGACCGGAGCCTCCATCATCTACGGTGCCCTCTATCTGGGCAGCCTTGTCTTCCTGACGGATTTCCTGCTGTGGACCCTGGCGAAGTCCCTGTTCGTCCGTGAACCCAGGACCGAGGAGGAGCGCCTGGCTGCAACCCAGGCGAAGCTGGAGAAGGAAGCCAAGAAGCTCGCCAAGCAGGCCAGGAAGCTCGAGGAAAAGGTCGTGACCGAACCGACCAAGGAGGCCACCCCGGAGGCCCGACCCGCCGCCGAGGAGGATCTCGAGGAGGCCACCAGCGGCCTGGGCGCGGACTTGAAACCCGTCCCGGAACCCAGGTTCCAGGACAACAGCATTTCGAAGCTCGGCACCGAGCCCGCCAACGAGGGCACCCTCATCACGGCCGAGGAAATCGCCAAATCGTCCACCACCGAGACCGTCCTCGGTCGCAAACCCGGAGGCCGGGCCGCAAAACCAGATCCGGAGGCCGCCCCGGAACCCGACGACGATGAACCGGCATCAACCCCGGACGAGGCCGGGACTCCGGATTCCAACGAGGAGACTCCCGCGAAGGAGGAGGATGAAGAAGAAGCGGCACTGCCCGTGGCCCCACCGCCACGCGGCAGAATGACCCCACGCAGGAACAAGCCCATCACCGTCGCCATCACCCCCATCATCGGGAACTACCAACTCCCTTCCATCGAGCTGCTGCAGATGCCCGACCTCTCGGTCCGCCCCACCGAGACCAAGGAGGAACTGATGGGGAACTCACGGCTGATGGTTCAGACCCTCGCCCAGTTCGGCATCGAGGTCGCCCCCGGCGACATCACCCGCGGCCCCACCATCACCCAGTACGAGCTCCACCCCGCCCCCGGCGTCAAACTCGAGAAGATCAACGGCCTCAACAACAACATCGCCGCCGCCCTCAAGGCCGAACGCATCCACATCCTCGCCCCCATCCCCGGCAAGTCCTCCGTCGGCGTCGAGGTCCCCAACAAGGTCAAGACCAAGGTCATCATGCGGGACCTGCTCGAGTCCCCGGAGTGGAAGAACTCCAAGGCCCGCATCCCGCTGGCCCTCGGCAAGGATGTCTACGGCAACCCGGTGATCGCCGACCTCGCCGAGATGCCCCACGTGCTCATCGCCGGCAGCACCGGATCCGGGAAATCCGTCTGCATCAACACCATCGTCGCCTCCCTCCTCTATCGCTTCAGCCCCGACCAGCTCCGGTTCGTCATGATCGACCCCAAGGTGGTAGAGCTCCAGCAGTACAACGCACTCCCCCACCTCGTGGTGCCCGTCGTCACCGACCCCAAGAAGGTCATCCTCGCCCTCCGCTGGGTGGTGAACGAAATGGAGAAGCGCTACCAGATCTTCGCCAAGGTCGGCGTCCGCAACATCCGCGCCTTCAACGACCGCCCCAAGGACAAGATCGCCGTCCAGGAACAGCCCGAACTACCCCTCCTCCAGAAGAAGGAGAAGATCGAGGCCGGTGCCGACGGGTTCGCCGTCGAGGTCGACGAGCAGATCGTGGTGCCGCGTGACGAGGACATCGTCATCCCCGAGAAGCTGTCGTACATCGTGGTCATCATCGATGAGCTCGCCGACCTGATGCTCGTCGCCCCGGCCGACGTCGAGATGGCCATCGCACGCATCACCCAGATGGCACGCGCCGCCGGCATCCACTACATCGTCGCC
>SXGQ01408202.1_pt1 | contig 31802 bp, 25 predicted proteins | sample 3178371 | NCBI WGS metagenome assembly SXGQ01 (sample SAMN11356859, study PRJNA531348) | freshwater metagenome | isolation source: freshwater sample F1-20 | place: China: Fuxian Lake, Yuxi | collected 2017-12-25
GCACCTCAACCCGACGCCGCTTTTCGCTGCGCCCATTTCCCGAGCGGCACCGCCAGCGCGCACAGCGCCGCCGGCACCCACGCGCTCACCGCCGCCAACGCGATCGCGTCCACAAACGGGATGAAGGCCAACATCCGCCGCACCCAGCGGCCAAGTTTCTCGGTCGGTGCGCCGGGTTTGTATTCCCGCCGGGCCAACAGGCTCAGGACCACGATGTAAACAAACAGCGCGCCGACCCACCAAAGAAACTCCGGCCGCCACCCATGCCCGGGCAACGAAGCCACCGTCACCGCCAGCAGCACGCGGCAGCCCGCCATCAACACCACCGAGCCGGTCCAGCCTTTGTGCAACCAGTCGTAGAGCACGATCACCGCCGCCAGCGCGATCGCCCAGTAATACGTCGCGCCCGCGAGCACGAGCAGCGCGAGGCCCAGCGCGAGCTGTACGCTCCCGACCCACGCCGCGAGCATCCGCTTGATTCGCCCCTGTGGAATCGCGCGCTCCGGCCGATGTTGCAGATCGAAACGCGCATCCGCCACGTCGTTCAACGTCGTGCCGCCCGCGTAGGTCAAACTGCCCGCCAAAAATCCCAGCCCGATCAGCCACCACGGCGGCCAAGCTCCGGCCACGGGCATGGAAAGGACGAGCGCAGCCAAGACGTTGCTCCACACCGACGGGAAGTTTCCCGCCCGCGCGAGGTCGAGCCAGAGACGGAAGGAGGAGCGTTTGGCCTCCGCGCTCATGCAAGCCCCCGCGCCGCGAGGGCCGCCAGCGTCCAGTCGTATTCACCGACGAGTTGGTCCTCGATGCCTACGCGCAACACCGCCGGCAGCACTTCCCACGTATAGGTCTCCATCTCGGCATGTTGGCACGCGGTCGGGTGCGCCTGCATCCAATCCAGCGCGCCGAGCAGATGATCGCGCGTGTCGCCAAACGGAGCGCCGGGCGCAGCATGGAGCGGCAGGTGAAAATGCACGCGCCACTCGTCGTCGGGCTGCGACGGCGCGGCGTCGGCGAGCGCGTCCGGCAGATCAACAAAGCGCTGCCGCACGACCCCGGTCGTGGCGTTGCCGACCACGACTTGGTGCAGATACGTCGGCTCGACAAATGCCGCGAGCGCGGCCCGGCCGGCGGCATCGGGTTTTACGCGCAGCGCCGAGCTGAGGTGGATTTTGCTGAGCCGCAGCCCCGCCGCCGCGAGGCGATCCAGCGCCTCGCCCGGCGCCTCAAACTCCACGCCGAGATGGCAGCAGTCGTAGTTCACGCCCACCCGGCGGAGCAATCCCTCGGCGTCGACCGCTCCGTCGCTCGCGCGCCAAGCGTTGAAGAACTCCACGGTCTCCGGCGTCGTTTCAAAATAACAGCAGGGCTCCGGCTCCAGCCCGAGGTGCAGATCGCGGCCGGTGCGCGCCGAGAGTTCGGCGACGTAACGGCCGATCGCCGTGACATTGGAAAAAATCGCGGCCCGGCGCGCCGGATCGTCATTGGTCCAGGCTTTGAACGAGCCCGGCACGGTGCTCACGCTGCCCGCGACGCCCGCCGGCACGAGCGCGGCGATCAGATCAAAAAGCGATTTCGTATAGGCGAGCCGCTCGGGCGTGGACCAGTCCGGCGCATAGACCTGCTCCTTCACCCGCGTGCCGTGAAAGCTGCCGTAGGGAAAACCATTGATCGTGAAAACGTAGCAGTCGTGGCGGTCGAGCCACGAGCGAAACGCCGCCAGCGCGGCCGGTTGCGCCAGTTCCTCGGCCGCGCGCGCGCCGAGCCGCAGCCCGATCGCGTAGGGGCGACCGGCGGCGACGCGGCGACGGACGACGAGGGTGTGGCGCTCCAGCGTGTCAAAGGTCTGCGCCCAGGTTTCCCCGCGATGGACGTTGGTGCAGTAAGCGAGATGGAGGCCGTGGTTGAGTTTCATGCGGTCGTGGCAGGGACCGCTCTCCGAGCGGTCCGCGCGGACGGCTCGGCGAGCCGTCCCTGCCTAGATTTTAAACTTCGGGCACTGCGATAGAAAGCGGACCGGGTTTTGGTAAAGCACCTGATCGACGAACTCGGCGCTGTGCCCCCGGCGGCGCATCTCAAACGCGGTCTTCGGCACCGCCAGCGGATCGCTCACACCCCAATCACAGGCGGAGTTGAGCCAGATGCGATCGTGCCCGCTGGTCTCCAGCATATCCACGGCGCGCGGCGGCGACGATTTCGAATCGGGATAGAGCGTGATGCCCGCCCAAAACCCCCGGTCGAGCACGAGCTGCACCGTGTGTTCCTCGACGTGATCGATGATGACGCGCCCCGGCTGTACGCCGCGGTGCGAGCCGAGCAGATCGAGAATGAGCCGCGTGCCCTTGAGCTTGTCCTCGAGGTGGGGCGTGTGGACGAGGATCAGCTGATCGTGTTTCACCGCGAGAGCGACGTGGTCCTCGAGGACCTTGAGTTCGTTGCGCGTGTTGCGGTTGAGCCCGATCTCGCCGATGCCGAGCACGTTGGGCTTGGCCAAAAACTCGGGGATCATCGCCAGCACGTCGGCCGCGAGCGCGAGGTCTTCGGCTTCCTTCGGGTTGATGCAGAGCCAGGAAAAATGCGGCAGGAGAAACTTCGCCGCGCGCGCCGGCTCGTAATCGGTCAACTGGCGGAAGTAATCGCGAAATCCATCCGCCGAGCTGCGGTCAAATCCCGCCCAAAACGCGGGCTCGCAGACCGCCGCGCACCCGGCCGTGACCATCGCCTGATAGTCGTCGGTCGTGCGGCTGACCATGTGGCCGTGAGGTTCGATGTAGCGCATGGGACGGCGAACTAGGGTTTTTGCCACGCACCGAGGGCGGCTTTGCCGGAGGAAACGGTTTCCGGGGCAGTCGTCGGATCGCTGAGTTGCTCAAGAATCCGGCGGGCCCGCGCGGGCTGGCCGTCGACGAGGAGGGCGGCGGCCTCGCGCAGCGCGACGCAGCGAAAATCGCCCGCCGCACCGTGGCGTTCCACGCGGTCCAAAAACGCCGCGACCTCGATCAGCTTGGCGCGAGTCGGCACGAAACCGTGATCGACGAGGGCGGTGGGTCGTGGAGTGGACATGGACAAAGGCGGAAGATTAAAAGCCAGAAGAGGGAAACCGGGTCAAAAGAAACTGTAGACCTGGAGTGAAATCAACCGGACGAGAGACACCGAAGGCGGCAGTGCCGCGAAGGTGGAGCCCGATATCCCTATCGGGCTTTTTGCCCACGCTCGCTCGCCTCGCAGCCCGATGGGGACATCGGGCTCCACCCTTGGACCGGAGTTACGCCAGGCCGAGGTGCTTGAGCGCGGCCGGCGTGGGGCCTTCGAATTTTTCGATCGCGACGTTGCCGACGTAGCCGATGTCTTTCCAGCCTTCCGGCGTCGAGTAGAAGCCGCCCGACGTGAGATCACGGAACCGGGTGAAAAACTGCGCCATCCGTTTGTGCTCCGGTTTCGCTTTCGGCAGGTAGCAAATGTCGTCGCAGATCGCCCGGTGCTGGCTCACCACGAGCGAGGAAAACTCGTTGCCAAAACGCTGCTTCGACTCGGCTTCGAGCCAGGCGAGACCTTCCACCACCAGCGCCCGGTCTTTGTCGTGACCGGGATACGGGGCGCTGATCCATTCGTCGATGAAGTCGGGCACGCCCACGGTCGACGCGGCCGGCGACTTCGCGTCCGCCGGGATGATCACGTCGCAGAGCATCACGGCGGTGCGACGTTGGTCCTCGGTGAAAGTCAGGGGCCAGACATCGCCGGGCTTGTAAGTTTTGAGCAGATCCGGATCGGTGCCGTAGCCGGTGGCCGCCTTGGCGGCGGGAGGCTCGGCGGCGAGAGTCGCGCGATCCATCACCGAGAGCGACGCCGCGGCGGTGACGATCCACTTGATCGCGGTGCGGCGATCCATGCGGCTGCGGGCGGGGTGGTCGGGGGTACTCATTTCAAAGATTTCCTTTCTTCATTTCGGCCATGAGGTAGTCGCTGGCGCGCCACGCGAGCGCCATGATCGTGAGCGTGGGGTTCTTGTCGGCGTTGCTCGCAAACGGGCCGCCGTCAGTGACGAACAGGTTCTTCACGTCCCAAGTCTGGCACCACTGGTTCGTCACGGATTTTTTCGGATCGGTGCCCATGATGGTGCCGCCGACCTCGTGGATAATCTTGCCGCCGGGCTCGATCGCTTTGGCGCCGTCGGCTTCCACCTTACTTTGGACGGTTCCGCCCATCTCCGTGATGAGCTCGGCAAAGGTCTGCTGCATGTGCGCGGCCTGCTTCGTCTCGTGGTCGGACCATTTCCAGTGGAAACGCAGCACGGGGATGCCCCACTTGTCTTTCACCACGGGATCGAGGTCGCAGAAGGAATCGTCGTTGGGGATCATCTCGCCGCGACCGGCAAAGCCGACGAACGAGCCGTAATAGCGGCGGGCGTCTTCCTTGAACTTCCGGCCGTAGCTGCCGTTCGTCAGATCGGTCATGCCGCTCGTCACGCCCATTCCGGGCATCCGCCGGCCGGTCCCGAACTCGATATGGTAACCGCGCGCGAAGCCGAGTTTGCCGGCGAGTTGCTCCTTATACAGCCACCACGGCACGTAGACGTGGTTGCCGCCGGCGCCGTCCTCGTTGTGGATCGGGACGTTTTCGAGCCGCGGGATCTGGCCGCCGAGACGCGCGCCCACGGTGTCCATGATGTATTTGCCCACGAGCCCGCTGGAGTTGGCGACGCCGTTCGGATGCCGGGGCGATTTCGAGTTGAGCAAAATCCGCACGGACTCGGCGGAGCTCGCCGCCAACACGACGACGCGGGCCTTGAGCGCGCGTTCTTCGCCGGTGACTTTGTCGATGCAGATGACGCCGGTCGCCTTGCCGTTCTCGTCCATGGTCACCTCGCGGACCATGGCGTTGGGCAGGAGGTCGAGATTACCGGTCGCCAGCGCGGGCGGCAGGTGAACCGTCGTGGATTGGTAGTTGGCGCGGGTGGAGCAACCCCGGCCGCAATCGGTCGCCCAGAAACACGCGGCGCGCGCGCGCATCGAGTCGGCGAGGATGCGCTGGGCGGTGGGATTCTTCGGGTGGAGTTTCGCCGGGATCGTGTCGGCGTCCTGCTTCACGCTGAGCACGGCGCGGTGAATCGCGACGACGGGCAGGCCGAGTTTCTTGGCGTGTTTTTGCGCGAGGAGTTCGCCGGCGCGGGGCTTCGGCGGCGGGAGCAGACAGCCGTCGGGCGAGTTGGGCGTGTTTTCGAGGCCGTTGTTGGCGCCGTAGACGCCGATGAGCATCTCGACCTTGTCGTAGTAGGGCGCGACATCGTCGTAGCCGATCGGCCAGTCAAAGCCGAGACCGTCGCGCGAGTAGGGTTTGAAATCGTAAGGCCCGTTACGCAGGGAGATGCGGCCCCAGTGGTTCGTGCGGCCGCCGAGCATCCGCGCGCGCCACCACCAGAATTGGCGGGAAGGATCGCTCGACGCGCTGGTGTAAGGCTCGCCGGGCACCTGCCAACCGCCGTCGATCGTGGAGTCGTAGAAACCAAACGGCTTGTCCGGTGTGCTCGTGCCCCGGAGCGGCGCCTGGGCGGTCGTCTGAAACATCGGGGTCTCTTTGACCGGATCGTAATTTCGCCCGGCCTCGAGCATGAGCACCTTAACGCCCTCCATCGCGAGCGTGTAGGCGGTCTGGCCGCCGGCAGCGCCGGAACCGACGACGATCACATCATAAGTGGGCTGAGTCTTGCTGGCGGTAATAAGGGGCATGGGAAAAAAGAGGGACAACCGAACCGCTCCGACAAAAGTTCAGCTCCGCGCCGAAGCAAGCGCGACCTACGGGATTCCTAGGCAAAACCTCCGATCTGCCGAACAACGCGCCGGTTCGCCGGGACCAACCCCGCGCAACCGCCGAACGCGTCTTGGGGTTGGCCGGCGACTTGACCGGCCGATGCGTTCACCTATGCCTTTCCGCATGAAATCGGCCTACACGATCAAAGAGGCGCAGAAAAATCTGTCGGCCGTCGTGCGCCACGCCGAACGGGGCAGCCTCGCCACCATCACCCGGCGCAAGAAACCGGTGGCCCACATCATCAGCGCCGAACGTCTCTCGGCCATCGCCGAGACGATGGAAATCCTCGCCGATCCTGCCGCGATGAAGGCGATCCGCGACGCAGAGAGCGGAAATGCCAAGACCTATCCCGCCTCGGTGCTGCTCGATTGAGCTACACGGTTCAAATCAAGGAACAGGTGCGCGCGTTTCAAGCGACGCTTGGTCTGCAATCTCGACGTGAAATCAAACGCGCCATCCTCCGATTGAGCCACGAGGCCGGCAACATCAAGGCGCTGAACGACAATCTGGCGGGCTACTATCGGCTCAAGGTCGGTAGATATCGGGTAATCTTCCGATACCTACCCGGCCAAGTCGTCGATTGCGTCTACCTCAACGAACGCTCCCTCGTCTACGAACTCTTCGAGGCCGAAATGGCGCGCATCGTCGGCCGGGACTGATCGCGCCTCACGGCCGCAGGTGCCGGTCCGCGAAGTCCAGATACTGTGCCCAATCGTAGGCGATGATGTCGTGTTTCCCGGTCCGGATGTGGTAGCGGAGCGTCCCGCCCACCGGGGCGTCCACTGCCGGCATCGCCGTCACTCCCAACCCCGTCTTTCCGTGCAACGTGTAAACCGGCTCCGCGCCCAGCGCGGACAAAAATTCCCCACGCGGATCCGCCCACTGGTCGCCAGCCGCACTCGCCACGTAGAGCGGCCGCGGCGCGATCAACGCCAGCAACTGGTGCTGGTCCACGGGCAGCGCCGTTTCGTTGTCGTCGTAACGGCGGAAGTTTTTTGCAAACCAGTGCGGAAATTTCTGATTTATAATCCCCACCGTCTCGCCGTAGACGCGCTTGCTCAACGCCGCCCCGCCGCAGCCGCTCTCGTTGGAAATAACGAGCGCGAACCGCTCGTCCTGCGCCCCGGCCCAAAGCGCCGCTTTGCCCAGCCGCGAATGTCCGTGCAGCGCGACCCGCTGCGCGTCCACCGCGGCGTCCGTCTCCAGATAATCGAGCGCGCGACTCAGCCCCCAAGCCCACACGCCGACCGCGCCCCACGCATCGCCCGCCCGGTCCTCGGCCCCGCCGGTCCCAAAAAGAGCCGGCACACCCTCCGTCAACCCGCCAACCCGATCCGGCGCGAGGTCGTTACACCAGGCTGAGGCCACGGCATAGCCGCGCGCGATCACGGTCTCGACCTGCCAGCGTTCCGCGTGGGCTCCGCGTTGCTCCGGCTTTTTTTCCGGCTGCGGATCAACCGGCCGGTAACGCTGCGTGTCGTAGATCGTGTGCGGCTGCGCCAGCGCGATGCCGGGGTCGGCGTGCACGGTGTGGTTGCCAAAAAAATTGAGCCCGAGAAACACCGGCGGCGGACTCGCCACGTGGTTGGGCACGTAGAGCAGAAGATTCATCCGGGGTCCGTCGGTTTTGCCGGTGAACCACAGCGTGATCTCCTTGCGCGTGGCCTTGCCGCCGAGCGCGGCGCGATCGACGGACGTCACCTCGGCCCGCATCGCCGCCGGCCGCCCCGCCGGGGTGCGCCCGTAGACCTCGCAGGCAAACAGTTCCAACAACTCCGGCCGCCGCCGGGCGCGCCACGCAGCGGCGTCGCGCACCGGTGAGCCGTCGGCCATCACCAGTGGATCGGGCAACGAATAAGACGGGACTTTGGCCTCGTCGGTGTGGGCTGGTTGGGGTGCGGCGGACATGGGGCCGGCGATGAGAGCTCCGAGAAACAAGGTCCGTGGCGAGAGGAAGCGCATCGGCCGACTCTCGCACTGCTTAACTTTCAAGAACAAGAACTACCTCAGCTCGATTGAGTTCGTCGACTACGTCTCCGCTAGCCGACAAAACTGTAATCGTACGGCGCGCGCAGCTCGCGGGCGAGGTGCGCGTTGCCGGCGGCGGCGTGCTCGCCGACGAATTTTTCCGCCGCGGCGTCCCACGTGAGTTTCTTGCCCGTGCGCATCGAGATCACCCCAAGGTGACACATCGTCGCCGAGCGGTGGCCGGTCTCGACATCGCAGATCGGATCCTGCCGCGAACGCACGCTTTCGATGAAATTCGCCATGTGCTCTTTGCTGCGCTGCAACTGAATCGAGCCCTCGGGCAACGGCGTTGTCAGCAATGCGGGGTCGCTGGCGGTGATCTGACCGCGGCGCACCCAAATCCAACCGTCGGTGCCTTCAAAGCGGATGCCGTTGCGCTGCCCTTCCTTGTTAATCACCGCACCGTAGATGCTGTCATCTTTCGTCGTGAGAATCGTGAGCTTGATCCCGTCGGCGTAGGTGTAGCGCACCTCGTAATCGCTGATCGCCGTGTAGCCGCCGGGGATCGGCTGGGCGAGCACGGTGGAATCGACGTCACGCGGCGCGAGCTGACCGATCGCCCAATACGCGATGTCGTTATGGTGGGCACCCCAGTCGGTCATCGTGCCGCCCGAATAGTCATACCAAAAGCGAAAGGTCCGGTGCGCCCGCTGCGGCACGTAATCGACCAGCGGCGCCGGCCCGAGCCAGAAATCCCAGTTGAGCTCCGGCGGCACGTCTGCGGTGGCAAACGGGCCTTCGTTGAGACCCGCGGGCAACCACACCTTTGCCTCCTGCAAGCGTCCGATCCGGCCGTTGCGCACGAGTTCGCAGGCCATGCGGAAGTGCTGCGAGCTGCGCTGCTGGGTACCCGTCTGCAAGATCGTGCCGCGGGCGCGCGCGGCCGTAACCAGGCGGCGGCCTTCGTCGATCGTGAGGGTGAGCGGTTTCTCGCTGTAGATGTCTTTGCCGGCCCTGACGGCGCCGAGGTTGATCAACGTATGCCAATGGTCGGGTGTGGCGTTGACGATCACCTGCACGTCGTCGCGCTCCAGCACGCGGCGAAAATCACCGTAGATCTGCGGCGGGGTTTTGCCCTCGACGGTGAACCGCGCCGCAGCTGAGGCCGCGTGAGTCTGGTCCACATCGCACACGGCGAGGATGTCGCCGTGATTCGCCGCGTTGGTCGTGACGCCCTTGCCTTGTCCGCCGCACCCGATGAGGGCGATGCCGGGCCGGTCGTTGGGCCCGAGCCGACGTGGGCCGGGCGCTTCCGCCGCCGCGAGCTGCCGCTCGACGAACCACAACGGCAGTCCGGACGCCGCGGCGGCGACGCTGCACCGTTTAAGAAAGGACCGGCGGGAAATGTGGAATGAATTCATGGGGCTCTTTTGGGGGAAGGGGGAACCGGCGGGATCTGGTCCTGAACGCAAACGGCGTCGGCGATGATTCAGCACCTTCGCCGGCTTGAATAAAGTAAAATCACGCCCAAGCCCGGAATCCAACCGATCACGCCTTCGCCTGGCGCTGTTTCCAGATGCGGGCGATTTCCAGCAGCACCAACGGCGCGAAGATATAGACAACCTGCATCGGGAAAAGTTTTCGCGCGGCCGCCTGATGATAGACCGCGAGAGCCGCTGCGACGTAGACGACACGGTGGATATTTTTCCAGAGCTTGCCCCCAAGCCACTTGATCGCGGCGTTCCAACTCGTCGCCGCCAGCACGAGCAAGATCGTGAACGCGATCAGCCCGGTTAACTGAAAGGGCTTTTCCACCGCCGTCCGCAAGGTCGCGGGCACCGCCGCGATTTCAAGGCCGCCTTCGTAGACGAGGTGCGTGATCAAGTGCAGTGCCGCGTAAACAAAGACCGCGACGCCCACGAGTCGGCGATGACGGTTGAGCGCCTGCGCCACGCCCCATTTTGGCCAAAGCACGCGCAACGGTGAAAACGACAGCACGGTCGCGAGCAAGACGCACGCGACGAAGCCGAGATGGTGCAGGACGTATTTGAGCGGATCGGCCGTCACGCTCGGATCCTCGCGGATGAAGATCGGCCACAGCGGCCAGAGACCGGGCAACACGAGCAAGGTCCAGACGACGACTTTTAATCGCAGGAGTTTTTCGAGAGCGAGCATGTCGGCTATCGGTAGGTCATCGCGAGGAGCGCAGCGACAAAGCGATTCCGCTGGGTCGCCCCGCCCGGCGGGGCCGGGATCGCGATCACAAATTCCTCAGTAATTCTTCCGCAGATCCATCCCGTCGTAGAGCGCGGCGACCTGTTTCTCGTAGCCGTTAAACATGAGGGTTTTTTGCCGGCCGCCAATCCCGCCACCGATCACGCGCTCGCTCGCCTGGGTCCAACGCGGGTGGTCCACGGTGGGATTCACGTTGGCGTAAAAACCATACTCGCTCGACTGGAGCACCTGCCACGTGTTCTTCGGCTGTTTGTCGGTGAGCTCGATCTTCACGATGGATTTGATGCTCTTGAAACCATACTTCCACGGCACGACGAGTCGCAGGGGCGCGCCGTTTTGATTCGGGATCGGCTTGCCGTAGATTCCCGTCGCGATGAAGGACAACTCGTTCATCGCCTCGTCGAGCCGCAGTCCTTCGACATAGGGATAGTCGAGATTGCCCGCCCGCTGGCCCGGGGCGTTTTTCGGATCCACGAAGGTCGTGAATTTCACATACTTCGCCTCGGCTTTGGGGTCGGCGAGCGCGATGAGTTTCGAGAGTTCGAAGCCATCCCACGGCACCACCATCGACCACGCTTCGACGCACCGCAGGCGATACACGCGCTGCTCGGCGCCGCCCATTTTCATGACGAGATCGTTGGCCTCGATCTTGAACGGATTGCGCACGAGGCCGGCGATTTCGACGGTCCAAGGCTCGGTCTGCCAACCCTTGTTAGCGTTGATCTTGGGCTCCGCTTTATCGGTACCGAATTCGAAGAAATTGTTGTAGCTCGTGATGAATTCGTAGGGTGTGGGCTTGAGGGCCGGATCACGGTAAGCCGGGTTCACTTTGGTCGGAAATCCCGCGGTGGCGGCGACCACATCGCGGGCAGCGAGCGCAAAACCGGTGACGCCGAGCGCGCGCAGGAAGTCGCGGCGCTTCGAAAGGTGATAGAGGTTTTCGGGGGTGACGGCGGACTCGGGGAGTTCCCAAGCTTTGGGGGAGCGGATGAGCATGGAGGTAAACGTTAAGGGTGGGAGGCGGCGGGACGGAGATTTATTCCAGACGAAAAGAAACCCGGCACCGCTCCCGACGCAATCCGGCACCGCTCAACCACCCGGCTGGGAATCCCCGATCAGGGCGAGGCATTGCATGGCCGCGAGCCCCCACTGGGCGGTGCCGTTGGTCGAGACGAACGGACCTTCGTCCACCGGACGCAGCACGGCGGGCCCGACGACGCGAAGCGGCTCGAAACGACCCCGCGCACGCGGCCCGCCCGCGCCTTGGGCGAATTCCCGCCACGCACGTTGGGCGAGCGCGGCGTCTTTTTTCTCCCGGGCCGCGTAGGCCGTGAGCCGCGAATGCCCCTGCTGCAGGCCAACGTTTCGAAACGCCTGGCCAAACCGCTGCGCCTGCTCCGCGGGTGTGGCGTTGTAGAGCACGCAATACTCCAACCACGCCGCGCGAAACTCCGGCACATCGATCAACTGGATCAGCTCGGCGCAGATCTCCACCAAGCCGAAAACCGCGTTCAGATGCGAAAGCGATACGCCTCCGGCCGCCGGCGCGGTAAACGCGCCGCTGTCCAGATCGAGCATCACACCCGAAGTAAAAAAGCCGTTGGGCAACGCTCCGATCGTGCGCATCCCCGTTTTCAGCCGGCCCAACATGCGAGGGTCGCCCGTTCTTTCCCATTCCGTGAGCCACGCTCCGGCCAGCGAACCCCAGTCGGTGCCGAGGCTCAGCCCCACTTGGCTCGCATCTTTGCTGGCGCTGCGGGCCTGATCGCCGGCGACCACCGCGTGGGCGAGTTTACGGCCGGGCGGAATCCGCAACAACGCATGACCCGCCTCGATTTGCTCGCGCATGAGATCGCCGATCCGCTCGTCGCCGGTGAGATAGTAATAGTAGCGCCGGTTGGTGGCCGTGCTGATGCGGAGTTGTTTCGCGCTGCAGCCCCAGTGCTGGACGTTGTGCCGCGAACCGAGCGGCGCGAACCGCCCGATATGGTGCACATCGACTTCGCCCGTATGCCACGTCATCGCCTCGGCAAAGCGGAAAACATCCGGCCGGCCGCTGCGGAGAAAATAAAGCCACAGCCAGAGATCGGTCGACAGCTCGGAGTTGTCCCACGCGTAGCCGCCGATGTCGTAGCGCCACTCGCGGCGGTCGGCGTCGTAGGTGTGCATGACATCGCCGTAGTTCCAAAAACCAAACCACCGGCGCTGCTCCTGTTGCCCGCGATAGAAATCGAAATACGCGGCCAACTGATCCTCGACCGCCGCCTTGGCCGGCGTCGAGCGGTCCACCGGATTCCAGAGCTCTCCAAAGACGCCGCAAGCCTGCAAATACTGCGGCGAACTCGTCAACAGCGGGGGCGCGGCCAACACGCCTTGCATCGCGGCCAGTTGCGCGCGCTCCGGCGTCGCCGCCACAAACGCCATGTGCAACTCGCTCGTTCGCGCGACACCTTCGGGCGAGTTAAAACCGGGCTCGTAATCCTCGTAGGTCACCTCGAGGCCGCCGTTGTATTGCTTGTCGTAGGTGTCTTGGCCGAGGCCGTCATGATACGGCCGCAAATCCATCACGCCCGCGTCCGGCGCCCACATCCACGCCGTCACGGTCGCGACGTCGCCGGTGGCGCCACGGATGTCGAGCTGGGCGGGATGGCTCTGCCAAAAATTCCGCAAGCCCAACACCATGCCGCCCGACGGTGTGCCGACATAGCCGAGTCCACCGGCCCGCTGCCCCTGGGCCGAATCCAACCAGGTAAATCCCTCCCGCGTGCGCTTGCGGATCTGGAATCCATCCGCGCTGTTTTGCACCAGCGACCAATCCGCGTAGGCGGGAATGTAGTCGAGTCGGCTGGCCACCCCTTGATTCCATTCGGCCAGCGGCGGCGTGGCGCGGCCGGCGATTTGAGCCTCCCTAACCGCCGCCCCCGGATCGCGCCGCAGGCCCGTAATGCCGCGCACGGCCTCGGCAAACACACCGTTCTCCAGACCCGAGAAACGCACGTGCCGGTCGTGGAGCGCGCCGCGCAACGGCACGGCAAACGCAACGCCGAGACCCGAGATAAAATCCTTCGACGCGTCGCCGTCGAAAAGGATCGTGTGCATCAACCGAACCCCGTCGCCGCCCGCGTAAAAATAGAGCCGCACCACAAACGGCAGCCACGTCCGGCCTCCGCCGGCATGGCGTCCCTCCAATTTCACCACCGCCCGCACCGGCCCGGCTTGCTCAAGCGTCACGTGCTCGATCTCACCGACAAAATTTTCCGTCCGGACCGCGCCCGGATCGATCCGGTTTTCCAACCGACACACTAACCGACCCGCGCGCGCTATCTCCACGCCGCCCCGCGTCACCGAACGGATGACGGCATCGCCCCGACGCCCGATCACCACGCGAATCACGCCGGTATCAATCTCGATTTCACCCGCCGTCTCCACGACCACCACCGGCCGCGCCGGCGTCGCCGGAGTTCCCGACGCGATCCGGTAGGCGTCGGCGATGGGCGCATCCGCCGGGATGGCATGGGCGGTCCACTTCAACGAACCGTCGGGCCAAAACGCCAGCGGCCGCGACTGCACCGGCACCGGTTCGCCACCGGCGGTGTGCAGCGCAAACGTCGTCTCGCGCGCGTGCCGCCCACGCGGCCAAGGCATACCCCAATTCGCCCCCGGCATCAGCCCGGGCACACCGTCCTCCAGCCAACGCAGGGCCGACGGGTCGCGCGGCACCGGTGCCGCGGTCGGCGGGCTTTCCGCCGCCCGCAACGCGGCGGCAAGCGGAACCACGGCGGCGGTCAACGTGGTGTTGCGGACAAATTCGCGGCGGGTGATCGGTGTCATAGTTGGAGAAATAAATTCAAAACTAACGGGTCCATGCGCCGAGCGGGTCTCCCGGCAGCGCCCGAAGAGCGGCCGTCACGATCGCCGCGTTGAGTTCGGCCCCGGCCTGATTCGTGTGCGTGTGTTCGTCGGCGAAAAATGCCTCCACGTTGGCCGCGCCCTCGGTCTCATAACGCGCGGCAACCAGCTCGTTGAGGTCGATAAAGGCAACGCCCTCTTCGGCCGCAACCTGCCGGGCCCAGCCGCCGTAGCTCTCGGCGGCGCGTACGATGCGGCCGTCTTTCCAAATTTTTCGCGGCACCAACGAACAGACGACCGGCGTCGCCCCGGCGCTTCGCGCCTCACGGACGAACTGGCGCAGATACCAGCCGTAACTGTGCACGACCTCGGGCAACTTGGTCAGGAGATTGTCGATGGCCTCGGTTTCCTCGCCCGTGCCCTTGATGGTGCCGCGCGCCCGCTGAGCGTCGTTAAGTGGAGCCGCGTCGTTGTGACCGAATTGGATCAACACGACGTCGCCGGGTTTGATCAGCATCAACGCGCGCCGCCAATGGCCCTGCGTGTGAAAGGTGCGGCTGCTCAGTCCGCCCACGGCGCGGTTCACCAGATTTACTTTTCTCCCGTCGAAATGGGCGCCCAGGAAATCGCCCCAGCCCCACTGCCCGCCCGCCCCATCGCCCCGTCCGTTGCGCACGGTGGAGTCACCGATCAGCACAATCGAGGGCAGCTTGGCCTCCGCCGGCTCGGGTAAGTTGAGCCAGCCGATCGTATCTGCTCCCACCGCCGAGCCCCGCGCCGACAGATACCGGTCAAACTTGCCGGAAGGTCGAAGCCCCCGGAGTCCCGCCACGGCCGAGGCCGCGTGGATCTCGGCGCCGGCCAAGTTGGTATGGGTGTGGTCCGGGCCGTAGAACGCTTTGACCCCGGCCTCACCGAGCGCTTGTAATTGATCGGCCACAATCCGCGATTGGTCGACAAACGGCACGCCGGCCCCGGCGGCGATTTCCCTGATCCACGCTCGATAGTGGCCCGAGCCTCGTTCGATTTTTCCTCCCGTCCAACGGTCGCGAATCGTGAGCGAAAGCAAAATCGGCGCAGCGCCCCTCGCCTGCACGTCGGTGATCATTTTTCGGATATACCAGCCAAAGGTACGCACGGTTTCGCGTTGGTGCGTGACGAGGTTGTCGATCTCGGTGCTTTCCTCGCCGAGGCCGGGCAACGAACCCCGCGCCCGCAACGGCCGGGTAGAGCCGGGCGGCTCACCGTTGATGGCGCCACCGTCGTTGTGGCCGAACTGGATCAAGACGGTATCGCCCGCCTTCACCTCCGCGAGCAACCGGTCCCAGTGACCCTCGGTGATAAACGTGCGGCTGCTCCGCCCGCCCCGCGCGCGATTCGCGACATTGATTTTCGTGCGGTCAAAAAACTCCGCAAACGGTTCGCCCCAGCCCTGCACCGGTTGGCCGTTGGCTTTGGCGGCGGTGGAATCGCCGGCGATGAAAAGCGTGGGCAGCGCCGGGTTCAGCGGCGACGTCGCGACCGCCGGATTGGCCGCAAGGTCGGGGGCGGGATCTTGCGCGGCACCGGCGAATGGGAGCAGAAAAAAGGCGAACCGGAAAAGGGCGCGGAGGTTCGTCCGGGGAAAAACGTTCATCGGGTTCAGTTTCCTAGAGGCCGTTGTTGGGTGAACTTGGAGCTGGGCGGAACGACGAAGCTCTCGGGCGGCTCGGGTCGAGCCGGATCGTAGGTGCGAAATTCGGGCCGGAGCGCGGCGGCCGCAGCGAGCTTCGCTTCGACGAGACCGAGCGCGACACAGCGGGCGAGTTGGTAGGCGCCGTAGTTGTTGTGATGGGTGTTGTCGATGGTGCCGCCGGGTGCAGCGAAGGCGCGGGCCGATCGCTCCGGCCCCAGCGCGGCGTAGAGCACCATCGACTTCGCATTCAGGTCGATGAAGGCCGCGCCTTCCGCCTCAGCCGTCATTGCCGCGGCGCGAGCGTAGTCGGCCAACGTCGGATCAACGTTTCCGGCGGCGTCGAAGCGGCGGCGCTCCACCGGAGAGACGATCACGGGAATACCACCCGCCCGGCGGACGGCGGCGATGTGGGTCTTTATCTCCGATTGATAAGTCGAAAACGGACCGCCGGTGCCGGCCGCGATCTGCTTCTGGTCGTTGTGGCCAAACTGCATCACCAAGGTGTCGCCCGGCCGCATGATTCCGACGATTTTGTCGAGTCGTCCACGGCTGATCGAATCGCGGTAGGTCTCGCCCGACTCGCCGTGATTGGCCACGGCAACCGCCGGCTCGAAGAAGCGCGGCAGCATCTGGCCCCAGCTCGCAAAAGGTTCGAGCGATTGGTCGCACAGGGTGGAATCACCGAGCAAAAAGACGGTCGGCACCTGCGCCGGCACAATCTCCACGGCGCTCAAGGTCGCGCCGTGAAGTTCAAGCGTGAGCGCGTCGTCCCACGCCCAAGCTTCCTGCGTGGTTTCGCGCGGCGCCTTCAGTTTCACGCGCCGCGCCGGGGCGCCTTCCGGCAGGGCGATCCGCGGATTGCGCGTGTTGACGATGAACGTGCGGGTGAGCGTTTCGTTTTCGGCCAAAGGCTCCGGACCCAGCACCAGGCGACGTAGTTCGGCCTTCACGGTGGCCAAACCGCCGCCGGTCACCCCGCGAAGCGTCACCGTCACCTTCCAATTACCCTCCGGCAGATGCGTCGTGAAGTAGACCGCCGGCACCCCCGCCTCAAAGCCATATCCCCGCTCAACCGAATAGAGATCGCCCGGCGCGACCCGGACTGAGCCGGCTTGGAGCGGTGCGGCCTCGAAATGAAAACGTCTCACGACCGGTTCGCCGGCGGCACCGGTCAACGCCGAGGAAAACGCACCGCTCAGGCCGAGCGCTAATCCTAGAAGTGCGACGGGCCAGGCCATGACGGTCAACCGGCGGCGGACCTGAGCAGCAGCCAAAAACCGGCAAGAATCCCGCCCGATACGCCCAAACACGCGATAAATCCAATCGCGTCGACCTTGTCCCATTTGGCGAACTCCCAAGCCGAAGCCGGGCCGAAGAGTTTGGTGTCGTCGAAGCGGCGCGGGTTCAGCTGGGTCTGGGTCATCGCCGCCAATTCGAGCTCAGGCGTGGAGCCGACGGGGGTTTTCATTTTCCCAAAAAACAAATCGATCCGGGCGCGATCCGGCGCCCGCGTAAACCGGCTGACCAAAATCAAAACCAGAAACGGAAACAAACCGGTGTAGAGAAAGCGCGCCGCGTTACGACCGCTGGCGGTAAAACCCGCCACATCCAAGCCGGCCCGATCCAGCACCCAGAGCTCAAGGTGAAACCGCTTGCCGCCCACCAAAGCACTCGCGGCGTCGGCCGGATTCTCGCGGACGACACTTTCAAAAAACACCGGAACCATCCGGCCGCCCTGTTCCACCTGGCGGGTCAACTCCGGGTTGCGCACGAGGACATCGAGGTGCGGCGCCACCAACGAGGGAAACACGAGATTGAGCAAAGCCGACAAAATGACCGCCGCCCAGACCGCCGTGGCCGTGAGCCGGCGCCAGAAATAAATCAGCATGACCGCCGCCCCGAACGGAACATTGATCGTGAGCAAAAGCTGCAGCACCGAGTAGACGTCGTCCATGCTCGCGGCCGCCCACACGCCGGTCGCAAGGATCAACACGATCGCGTAACGCCCAACGCTGACCATGCCCGCATCGGAGGACGCGGGGCGAAACCACCGCCAAAGATTGCGGGTGAAGAGCGCCGAGACCGCCATCGTTTGGGCGGCGACCGTCGACATATTGGCGGCGAGCAAGCCGGCCATCATGAGTCCGAGAAAGCCGGGCTGGAGCAGCAGCAGAGCCATCGAGCCCCACGTGGAATCGGGATCGGAGAGCTGCGCGGCACCTTGATAAAGCGCGATCGCGATCAGACCGCAGAGCGCCCAAAGGATGATCATGATGCGCTTGGCGTAAGTGCCCGAAACGGCGCCGAAACGGGCGGCAAACTCGTTCTTCGCCGAACCGGAGACCGCCATGTTGCCGATGATTCCGTGGATCTGGATAATGGAGATCAGGAAAATGCCCGCGAGCTCCCAACCGCCCACTCCACCGGCACCTCCGCCCAATAAATCGAACATCTCCGCCGGCACTTTGACCGCCAACTGATCCCAACCTCCGATCGCCGTCAGCCCGAACGGAATCAGGATAAACGAAAAGACCACGATCAGCACCCCTTGGAACGCCTCGTTGACGGCGGCGGCGGCCAATCCGCCCATCACGATGTAGGCGCCCACGATGAACGAGTACACGAGGTAGTAGGTCCACTTGCCGGTGGGGCTGTGCAGCCAAGAAATATAACTGCTCAGTTCACCCCGGCGGTTTTGCTCCTTGAGGGTCTCCAGTCGGGCGCGTTCGGCCGGAGCGAGCGGAGCGACTTTGGCGGCGGTTTCGAGTGCTTTGAGTTCGCGAAATCCTTCAACCGACGCCCGCTCGGCGGGGCTCCATTTTGCCTCCGGTTTGACCATCAGCGAGGCCGTGACCTTGTAACCGACCAAGTTCCCGAAGCCGATGATCACGATCACCGTCGCGACGATCTGAAACGCCGCGTAGAAACGCGCCAAGGCCGGACTGCCAAATCGATCCTCAAAAAGATCCGCCACCGTGACGAGCCGCACCCGCCGAAACCACGCGTTCATGAACCAGTAATAGGGATTCATGAACAACGTCTGCAGCGTGAGCCAGACGCCGGAGGCTCCTTTCTGGTAAACCAAGCTCGAGGTGCTGACTGCCCCGTTGGCGTCCGTGGCGTTGCCGAAGTTCAGGAAGAACTGGTAAAGGCTTCCCAGCTTTCGCCCGGCCAGAAAGAAATCCTCCTGACTCTGAGCTGCCCGCGACGCCCGCCGACCCACGTAGATTACGATCGCCAGATAAGCGACGATAACGAGCAGATCGAGGACATGGAGATTGCCGAGCGACATAGGGGCGAAAAAGCAAAAGCTGAACCCCGTTCCGAGCCAAGAGCACCCGCAAACAAAAGGGGATTCGCCAGCAGAGAGACGCCGAGCATCTCTCCGCAGCAATCGGCCGAAAGGTCGGACAGTTCGTTTTCCGCCGCGTCGTTGAAAATGCGCAAGCGGACGAGCTCGGCCGCTCTGGCAGGGCCCGGGGCTTGATTCCGCGGAACCGCGAAATTCTTCACGAACATTTCGTCCGCGCCGATCAAACCGCGATCGCCAAAGCGGCGAACTTGCCGAGCGCCCGTTCTTGGGCTGAATTCACGGCTCCCCCTCATGCGATCACTGCGCTTTCTCACGATCACTGCCGGTGCCCTCGTCATCCTAAGCGCCCGTGCCGACGTCACCCTTGCGCCGCTGTTTGCCGACCACGCGGTTTTGCAACGCGACCGGCCCGTCCCGATTTGGGGCACGGCCGATGTGGGTGAAAAAGTCGTCGTGACCTTCGCCGGTCAAAGTCACGCCGTCACCGCTGCGGCCGACGGGCGTTGGATTGTTGTCCTCGACGCTCTCCCCACCAGCGCCATCGGCGCCGATTTGGTCGTGACCGGGAAAAACACCCTGACCTTGAAGAACATCGTGGTCGGCGACGTGTGGCTCTGCTCAGGGCAGTCCAACATGGAATTCACCGTCGATTCCCGTCCGGGCACGTGGCAGGCGACGAGCCGCGTAACCGGCGCGGATGCCGAAATCGCCCTCGCCCGTTTTCCCCTGATCCGCCACATCCGGATTGGGCAATCCGTCGCTGCCGCGCCGTCGGGCACCGTCGCCACCTCTGGCTGGCAAATGACGACTCCGCAAACCGTCGGCGGATTCACCGCGGTCGGCTATTTCTTCGCGCGCGACCTCTTTCAAAAGCTCGGCGTGCCCATCGGCCTCGTGCACAGTTCATACAGCGGCACCCCGGTCGAAGCGTGGATGAGCCCGGCCGCGCTGGCGAGTGCACCGGAATTCACCCGGGTAAGCGAGCGATGGGCGGAGGATCTGGCGGCCTACGCGGCCAGAAAAACCCAATTCGACCGTGATCTCGCCGCGTGGACGGCCGCCGAGGCCGCCGCAAAAACCCTCGTGGCGCCGACCAAAAAATCCGGTTCAAAAACTCCGGTTCCCACCCCGCACGCGGCGTTTCTTCAGGCGAATCCGCGCCCTCGGGCGCCGCGTGGATTTCCCTCGGATCCGTGGCAGCCCGCCGGGCTTTTCAACGGCATGATCAACCCCCTTCTGCCTTACGCTCTCCGCGGCGCGCTGTGGTATCAGGGTGAGAGCAACGCCGACCGGCCGGCCGAGTATCACGCACTCTTCACCGCGATGATCACGGCTTGGCGGGCGCATTTTGGTCAGGACGATCTGCCCTTCTTCTGGGTCAATCTCGCCGACTTCAAGCGCCCCGCCGACCTGACCGGCCGTTCGTGGGCATTTCTGCGCGAGGCCCAAACCCGCACCCTCGCCTTGGCCCACACCGGCCAAGCCCTCGCGATCGATCTCGGCGATCCCCAAGAAATTCACCCGACCAATAAACAGGAAGTCGGCCGCCGTCTCGCACTTCTCGCCAAGAACCGGGTTTACGGCCTCACCACGGCCGACACCGGACCGACTTTCCTCGCGGCTACCCGCGAGGGGGCGGCGCTGCGGGTGACCTTTGCCCACGCCGGCGACGGACTGGTCGCCCACGACCGGCCCGTTCAGAGCCTGGAAGTTGCGGGCGCCGACCGCGTTTTCCGTCCGGCAACGGCGCAGATCATCCGCGACACGCTGCTCGTCTCCGCGCCCGAGGTGCGTGATCCCGTGGCCGTCCGCTACGCCTGGTTTAACGCCCCGGAGGCCAATCTCTACAACGGTTCAGGTCTGCCCGCTGCGCCATTCCGCTCGGACAATTGGTAGTTCACCCCACTTGCGTTTCCAAAACGACACCGAGTGCGGCCTTGCGCGAGGCACGGAAGTGAGCATTTAGAACGATGGTCATGATTGCCACCCCATCCCGCCGAAGTGCTCCGCTTGAAGGAACCGAACTCATTTTGGCGACGAAGCCGTTCGCCAAAGACGACCCGGTGAAAAGTTGGTGGGCGATCCTTTCTACCCTCACCCTGCTCATCATCGCGCTGGCCGGTGCGCTCTCCGGTCTGCCTTTCGCCGCCCGGCTCGTTTGCAGTGTGATCGCCGGGCTGATTCTCGTGCGGTTTTTCGTCATTTACCACGACCAGCAACATCACGCGATCCTGCCGGGCTCGAAAATCGCCGAGGGTCTCATGCGCGTTTTCGGCATTCTTGCCCTCAGCCCAAGCAGCGTGTGGCGCAGTTCCCATAACCATCACCACAACCACAATTCCAAGCTGCGCGGTTCCCACATCGGCTCCTACCCGATCATGACCACCGACCAGTATCGGCGCAGTTCGACCGGCAAACGGATCATGTATCTCTTCGTGCGGCACCCGCTCACGATCCTTTTTGGTTACGTGTTCATGTTTCTCCAAGGGATGTGCATTTACCCGTTCTTCAACCACCCGCGCGAGCACTTCGACTGTCTGGTCGCCGTCATCGTCCACCTCGCGATCAGCGTGACGCTCTTCATGACCGGCGGTTGGACCGCGCTGGTGCTCGGGCAACTGCTCCCCCACTTCGTCATGGATGCGCTCGGCTCGTATCTTTTCTACGCCCAGCACAATTTCCCGGGCGTCTCGTTCGCCGACAAAGACGGCTGGACCTACGAAAAAGCCGCGCTGGAATCGTCCAGCTACATGAAGATGAACCCCGTGCTGGCATGGTTCACCGCCAATATCGGCTATCACCATATCCATCATCTCAACCACCGGATTCCTTTTTATCGTCTGCCCGAGGTGCTCGCGGCGATCCCGGAGCTGCAAGCGCCGAAGACGACCACGCTCCGGCCCTCGGACATTGTGAATTGCTTGCGGCTGAAAGTTTGGGATGTCGCGCAGCAACGCATGGTCGGCGTGCGGGGACTGTGACCGGGGCGCCGCGATGACGTTTACCGCCGCGCACCTCGCCGCCTTGCTCAAGGGCGAAGTTATCGGCAACGGCGAGACCCCGCTCACCGGTTTCGCCGCCGCCGACCGCGCGCAACCCGGCGACCTCACCTTTGCGGAAAAAGAGAGCTACTTCGCCACCGCCGAAGCCAGCGCGGCGGCGGCGATTTTGGTTTCGGAGCCGTTCACTTCGGCCACGAAAGTCGTCATCCGGGTGCCCGATGCACGCGTCGCGGCCGCGCAGGTGATCCCGCTGTTTTTTCCGCCCGCAACGTTCGCTCCCGGCATCCATCCGACGGCGACGGTCGCGGCCTCCGCGCAGATTGATCCCACCGCACATATCGGTCCGGGTTGCGTGATTGGGGAGCGCGTCCAGATCGGCGCACGCTCGGCCTTGCTCGGTGGCAACCACGTCGCTCACGACAGCCGGCTCGGCGACGACGTGCGGTTGTTTCCCAACGTCGTCATTTATTCTCACACCCAAATCGGCCATCGCACTGCAATCCATGCCGGCACGGTGATCGGCTCCGATGGCTACGGCTATGTTTTCAACCAAGGCCGGCACGTCAAAATTCTCCAGGTCGGCAACGTCGTCATCGGCGACGATGTCGAGATCGGCTCCAACACGGCCATCGACCGTGCGGCACTCGGGTCCACGGTGATCGGCAGCGGCACCAAAATCGACAACCTCGTGCACGTCGCGCACAACGTCGTTTTTGGGAAACACTGTCTGATCCTCGGCCAATGCGGTTTCGCCGGCAGCACGGTGTTCGGCGACTACTGCGTGATCGCCTCACAATCGGGCGTGGGCGGGCACCTCAAGATCGGACGGCAATCCACCATCGGCGCAAAATCCGGAGTGATGCGCGACGTGGCGGAAAAGGAGACCGTGCTCGGTTATCCCGCAGTGCCCGACAAACAGGCCAAGCGCCAATGGATCGGAATTCAGCGGTTGCCCGAGTTGACTTTGAAAGTGCGCGAGCTGGAAAAACAGCTCGCGGCCCTGACCGCAAAGACCGGTTGAGAATAAAGCCGGCGGAGATAAGTCCGCCGGGTGAACAAGGGCGCGGCCCGACCGCGCCCTCCCTGCTTACGGCGCGGAATAAATCTCGGCGAGGGCTTCGCCGGCGGTGCCGGTGGTGCTGACTTCCAAGGTGTAGGCGCCGGGCGAGAACGAATAAATGAGCGCTGCATCCTTGCTGCCGGCGTCGAGGGCGAACGGCGCGAGGGCCGCGAGGTCGGCACCGCTCCAGTCGTCGTTAGAGGCGATGAGCGCACCGGCAGAATTGTAGACCTTGATCACGGGATCACCGAGTGCGCCCGTAAGACCGAATTTGGCCAGACCGGGGCCGACGCCGCGGAGCAGGAGACGTTGCACCGTGCCCGCCTCACCGGTGACGACGAAGCCGCCGATCAGCGGGCGACCCACCGCGACCGGGGCGCGCGCCGCGAGATTGATGAGGGTCGCAGTGGCCACGGATTCGGCGGTGTAAATTTCGGTGAGGACCGAGCCGCCGCGGGCGGCATCGTCGCCGACCTGCACGGAGTAGTTGCCGGGCGCGAGCGAGACCACGACGGCCGCATCGACGCTGTCGGCGGCATACGCGAACGCACCGAGACGAGCGGCCGTGGCCGCGACGTCAGAATTGTTGGCCCAGCCCGCATTCTCCAACACGACCGCGCCGACAGCGTTGAAGAGGCGCAGGCGGGGACGGGCGATGCCGTCGGTAACGCCAAACGCCGCGAGCGCAGGACCGGAAGCCCGGATGAGCACCGATTTGTTGCCTGAGCCGGAGACCGAGAATCCGCTGGTCGTGAGGCCGGAGCCGGCGATGGTCGCGCGGGAGGCGAGATTGTAGAGGATCGCAGGGCCGACGGAGGTGCTGCCCGGGGGCGAGACCGTGATGCTGAGCGCGCGGGCGATGGTGCCGCCGGCGTTGGTCGCGGTGACCGTGACCCCGTAAGTGCCGGCAGTCGTCGCGATACCGGAGATCACCCCGGTGTCAGAGTTCAGCGCCAGTCCGGGCGGCAATCCCTCGGCCGCGTAAGCGGCCGTCGCCCCCGTGCCCGTGGCCAGGAGGAACTGATTACCACTCGTGGTGCCGACGGAGTTGGCGGAGTTGAACGCGGGAACGACGGAGAAATTAAACGCCTGTACGGCGCGAAGGAGGCCAGCCGTCGCACCCGAGGCGCGGATGTAAAAGGTGTCCGCGGCCGGAAGGTTCAGGCCCGTAAGCTGCCAATTGGCCGTGGTGCCCACTCGGGTGGCATTGCCGATCGCGGTCCAATTGGCGGAGTCGGTCGAGAACTCGAAGCGAACGGCCGAAACGTCGGGACTGCCGCCGCCGCGATTCCAAGTGACCGAAGTGCGGTTGGCGGCGGCGACGATCGCTTGCGTCGCCGGGGTGGTGGCGGCGAGACGGGCCAAGTTCACGCGGGACTGACCGCCAGCCGTGCTGAACGTGCCACCGAGCACCGGGGCGCCGTCGCTTTGGAGAATCGCGGCAAAAACGGTGCCGTTGGTGGCGGAATTGAAGGCGGCGTCGAGCGAGCCGTCGGCATTGAGGCGGGCAACGTTGGCGCGGGGGGCACCGGACACGGTGGTGAAAGTTCCGGCGAGGGTGATCTTGCCGTCGGCGGAGAGCGCGAGGCTGCGCACTTCACCATCACCGACTGAGGCCGTAAACGTGGTGTCGACCGAGCCGTCGGCGTTGAGCCGAGCCAGGCGGCTCCGGGCGGTTCCGCTCACAGCGGTGAAACTGCCCGCGATGAGAATCTTGCCGTCGGGCAACAAGCGGAGCGCAAAGACCGAACCGTTGGTCACCGCCGTAAAGGCGGAGTCGATCGCGCCGGCCGCAGTGAGACGAGCGAGGTTGGCGCGGGCCGTGCCGGCGACGTTGGCAAAGGTGCCGCCGAGCAAAATGCGGCCATCGACCTGCACCGCGAGCGTCGAGACGAGTCCGTCGACGCCGGGGTTGAAGGTGGTGTCGATCACACCGGCGAGCGTCAGCCGGGCGAGGCGGGCGCGGGGCAGGCCGGCGATGCTCGTGAAGTTGCCGCCCACGATCAGGCGGGTATCCGCCTGTTGCGCGAGGGCCGCGACGAGGCCGTTGGGATTGGGCGTGAAGAAAGGAGAGGCGTTACCGTCGCCGTCGAGGAAGGCGAGGTTGGCGTTTTGGGAGCCGCCGATGGTGGCAAAGTTCCCGCCGACAAGCAGGCTGCCATCGCCTTGAATCCCGCTGAAGCGACCGCCGGCGAGGATACTACCGTCGGCGAGGGCCCGAACTGCAAAGACCGTACCGGTGGGGCCGGGGTTAAACCCGGGGTTGAGCCCGCCGTCGCTGTTGATGAGGGCGAGACGCGTGCGGGTCGTCGCGAAAGCGGCACCATTGGGTCGGAACGTGGTGAAATCGCCGCCGACCAAAATCGTGCCGTCCGCAAAGGCGGCGAGTGCGTTGACCGCTCCATTGGCCGAGGGGTCAAAATTTGAATCAAGGGTGCCGTCGAGGTTCAGGCGGGCGATGCCGGCGCGGGCGTAGACGGCTTGGTCATCGGGTCGGACGCCATTAAAGGCGCCGCCGATGACCGCCTTGCCGTCGGCAGGCTGGATGGCGATGGCGTTGACCACGGCGTTGGGGCCGGGGTTGTAACTGTCGACGGTGCCGTCGGCATTGAGACGGGCCATATTGCTGCGATTCACCGCCGTGCCGGTCGCGCCGGGCTGCAGACTCGTGAATGAGCCGCCCACCAGCAGCTTGCCGTCGCTCTGGAAGACCAGAGCGTTCACCGCCGCGTTGGCCGTGGGGTTGTAAGGCGTATCGATCGTGCCGTCGGTGTTGAGCCGGGCGATGTAGTTACGGCCGACCGCCGTGCCGGTGGCGCCGGGCTGGAGGGTCGTAAAGTCACCGCCGAGGATGAGCTTGCCATCGGTCTGGAGCGCGAGAGCGCGGACGTCGGCACTGGCGGTGGGGTTGTAAGCGGTATCGAGGGAACCGTCGGCATTGAGACGGGCGATGCGGCCGCGGGCGGTCGAATTCACCTGGTCGAACGAGCCGGCGAGGATGAGCTTGCCGTCGGCTTGGAGGGCGAGCGCGAAAACACTGCCGTTGATCAGCGGTTTGTAGCTTGAATCGAATTCTCCATCGGGCGTGAGCCGGGCCAGATTTGAGTTCGTGAGGCCGGTTTGGTTCGTGAAGGCTCCGGCGATGATGATTTTGCCGTCCGGTTGGACGAGCACGGCCCGAATCTCGCCGATGAGTTGGCGAACGCCAAAATGGTTGAAACTGGCGCGCAGGGCGCTGTTGCGCTCGAACCAGCCGAAGTTCGCCGTCTGCACCGCGGCGTTGCCGCGCGCCGGCTGCACAATGAGGGCGGAGACCGGACCGTCGGGGTTGGGATTAAAATTGGTATCAGCCGCCCCGCCGAGGGTGAAGCGGGCGAGGTTACGGCTCGTGGCCCCGGCAAAATTGGTAAACGAGCCGCCGACGAGCAGCCGGGAATCGGGCTGAACCGCCAAGGTCGTGATTTGGCCGGTGGCGGGAGTCGCCGCGGGGTCGAAGGCGCCGTCAACGGTGCCGTTGGAGTTGAGCCGGACGATACGATTGGGCGCGAGCACGAGGCCTTGGCCCGCCGGGGTGAGGGCGTTGAAACCGCCGCTCACGATCATCTGACCGCTGGCCAGAACCGTGATGGCGTTTACTTGGCCGCCACCGTTGGGATTGAACGCCGTATCCACCGAGCCGTCGGTGTTGAGGCGGGCGATCCGGTTGATGTTAACGTTTTTCGTGAGGTCGTCCTGATTACGGAAGAAGCTAAAGAGACCACCGGCCACGATTTTGCCGTCGGACTGGAGCGCCAGGGTGTTGATCTGGTCGCTGGCGCGGGGGTTATACGCGGTATCAACGGTGCCATCGGCATTGAAGCGCGCGATGAAATAGCGCACGGTGATGCTCTCGGCGCCTTTCGGAGCGACGGTGTTGAACGCGCCGGCGACGACGATCTTCCCGTCGCTTTGCACCACTTGGGTGAGAACGTTGCCGTTGATCCCGGTGTCCCACGAGGTATCGACCGTGCCATCGGAATTCAGGCGGGCAGAATACGCGCGACCGATCGATGAGTTGCCCGCGTTGGGCGTGAAGAACGTGAAGTTGCCGCCGATGAGGATCTTGCCGTCACTCAGCACGCTGATGACGGTGGGCGAGGAGTTGGCGCCGGGGTCGAAGCTGTCGAGCGTGCCGTTGGGATTGAGACGGGCGATGAAGCCGCGGTTGGTGGTGGCGGAGGTACCGTTGGGCTGGAGCGCGGTGAAGGCTCCGCCGACCACGATCTTTTGGTCGGCGCTTTGAAGCGCGAGCGCGGTGATTTGGGCGTTGGGCGAGGGGTCAAACGCGGCATCGACCGAGCCATCGCTATTGAGCCGGGCGAGGTAACGACGGGGAATGCCGCTGACATTCGTAAACGCGCCGCCGATGACGATCTGGCCGTTGGCCTGAACGACGATCGCGTTGACAATATCGTTGGCGACCGGGGCAAAGGTGGTGTCCACCGTGCCGTTGGCATTGAGGCGAGCGAGGAAGTTACGGGTCACGCCGCCCAGAATCGAGAAGTTGCCGCCGACAAGCACTTTGCCGTCGGACTGCACCGCTTGGACAACGATGCGGCCGTTGGACGTCGGGTCGAGGGTCGTGTCAACCGAGCCGTCGGCGTTGAGGCGAGCGAGGTAGTTCCGATTTACCGGGGCGATGGTCGCGCCGGCACGATATTGGGTGAAATAACCGCCGGCGATGACCTTGCCGTCGGCTTGGAGCGCGAGGGCTTGCACCGCGCCGTTACCGGAACTGTTGAACGTCACGTCGAGGCTGCCGTCGACCAAGAGACGCGCCAGATAGGTCCGGCTGGTAGATCCCGCGTCGTTGTTGGGGCGCAGACTGGTGAAAGCGCCACCGACCAGCAGCGTGCCGTCGGGCTGAACCAAGAGGGCGTTGACGTCGGCGTTGGGATTCGGATTCCACGCGGTATCGAGGGAACCGTCGGCGTTGAGCCGGGCGAGACGGCTGCGGGTCGTCGTGGCCGTTGAACCGCTGGGGACGATAGCGTTAAACGAGCCGCCGAGAATGATTTTGCCGTCCGTCTGCACGGCGATCGTGGTGACGGCATTGTCGGGCTTGGCATCGAACTCGGAATCGGGCGTGCCGTTCGGATTCAGCCGGGCAAAACGCGTGCGGGTGGTGGTGACGCCGTTCTCAGGGCTCAACGAGGTGAACGAACCTCCGACGAGGATTTTGTTGCCGTCGCCGTAGAGCGCGAGGCTGAGGACGGCGGCGTTGGGGTTGGGGTTGAACGAGGTATCGACCGCGCCGGAGGCCAACAGACGGGCGAGGTAATTCCGGGCCACGCCTCCGACCGAGCGGAAGGTGCCGCCGATGACGATCCGCCCATCGGCTTGGACGACGATCGAAGTCACCTGCGGGGCGCCGGCACCGCCCACATCGGGGTTAAACGTGGGATCGACCCGGCCATCGGGAAGAATGCGGGCGAGGCGATTGCGGAGGGCGGCGGGCGCGGGATTGGAATTGTTGGGCTGAACCTGGGTGAAAAAACCGCCGATGATGATACTGCCGTCGGGCTGGAGGGCGATGGCGGTGACGTGGCCGTTCGGGGACGGGTTGAATTCCAAGTCGAGCGTGCCGTTGCTGTTGAACCGGGCAAAATTAACGCGATCGATGCGGTCCGAGGCCCCGTTGGGGAGAACGGTGGTGAACGCTCCGCCGACGATGACCTTGCCATCGCGCTGGGTGACGGCGGCGAGCACGGGGCCGTTGGGATTGGGGTCGAAACCGTCGTTGGCGGAAGGCGTCTGGCCGATGAGCGCGGCAGCGGAAGCAACCACTAATGAACTCGTGCGGACGAGCGCGCGGACGCCGAGGCGGAGGGACAATAAGGACAACATAAGGAAAATGACGGTGGGCGGAAAATCTCGGCGAAAGTTAAAACTATGCCTACGCAGCAAGATGCGGACAAGTGAACCAAAAGCTCACCTGCGGACACAGCCAGCCGATTGACAAGAAGGAACACTTTTTAGTCCCGGCGCTTCCGGCGCAAGTTCCGAAAATCTCCCTCCACGCCTAACCCCGAGCCGCTCAATCCCGCCGGGTCAGGCAAACGAAGGTCCTCGTGGTGCGGGTTTGGAGTCGGCAGCGGTCACGTTTCGGCCTTCTAGCTCCTGCGATTTCCGTGATGGCGCGCCGCAAACGTTTTCCGCCGTAAACAGTTGAGGAGCGCTTATCGATCCCACGCTAATGCAACCTGAGATTTCGCCAGAGGGCGTTGCCGGGCGGCAGGTCGGCGCCGGGCAGAAGCGTGCGTTGGTAGAGGCGCAGGGTGGTTTCGCGACCGGCGTAGGCGGAGAGATCGAAACTGAGCGGGATGAGCGTGCGGCCCGGTCCGGTGCCGGCGATCGTTTGCCGGTGGATGCGTTGGTTGCCGGCATAGACTTCGAGCATCCAGGCGCGTTTGGGTTCGGCGGCGACTTCGACGCTGAGCGTCGGGCTGGAACCCAGTTTCACCGTCCGCCGCAGGACGAGGCTGCGGGCTTCGTCGCGGGGGTAAGTAGCCAGAACATCGCCGTCGAGGTAGGTGATACCGCGGATGCCGGGCATCGCGCCGACGCCGTCGCCGCCGAAGCCGGCGCACCGACCGATTCAAAAATCACCGCCGCCACCGTTTACCTCGACCACGCCGTCGTCACCCGTACCGCCGCCGCCGAGCTCGTCCCCGGCGGGCAGGAGCTTACCTTCACCGGCCTCCCCGCCGGACTCGTCGAACAGTCCCTCCAAGTCTCCGGCCGCACCACCGCCCGTCACTTCGCCCGCACCGCTGGGCTCAATCATCCGATAACCTTTGCGCGATTCAGGCAGACAACGGTTCGACCTCGGTTTCGAGCCGGCGGCCGAGCGCAGCGCGAGTTCGCTCCAAATCATAGGCTTGCTGGAGATTGAGCCAAAAGCGTTCGCCGGTGCCAAAGAATCGGCCAAGCCGGAGGGCCGTGTCGGCGGTGATCGCGCGGCGGCCCTTGGTGATCTCGGTAAGCCGTGAGGCCGGAATGCCCGTGCGCTGACTCACTTGATAGCAGGACAGCTCGTGAGGCACGATCCATTCCTCCAGCAAAATCTCTCCGGGTGTAATATCGGAAACAATCGGCAATTTGTTTTTCATGTTGGAGGATCGTTTCGGGGCGGACGAAAGATCTTAATGGTAGTCTACGATTTCAACTTCGTGGGCGTCTTCGCCTGCCCAACGAAAGCAGAGACGCCACTGATCGTTGATGCGGATGCTGGGCTGGCCGCGTCGACTGCCTTTAAGTGCCTCCAAGCGGTTGCCGGGAGGGAGCCGCATGATGTCGAGTCGGTCGCTGGCATCGAGTTGAAGGAGTTTACGTCGGGCGGTGCGCTGAATGTCGGGTGGCAGGTGACGCGAAGCTGATCCGGCAAAGAGCTTTTCGGTCTCCGCGTCGGCGAAACTTTTGATCACATGAAAAAAATCTGCCCGATCAGCGAAGACCGCAAGCCGAATAGTTACGCGAGGCGTAATACGAGCATCACGGCAACAAGGGCGCGCACGAGGCGCGCCCCTGCTCTGTGCAGGGAACTGGGATGCCCCGAATCGGTTCACCGGCGTGAGGAAGGCTTGAATCGGGCGATGGTTTGAGCGCGAAGTAGCGGGGATGAAAACGACCCCGACTGCCCCCGGCCCAGCATCTAAATTATCCCGTCGCGATCTTCTGCGTGGAGCGGCGGCGTTGGCGGCGGCGGGTCTCACTGCCGGCGCCGCAACCGGCCGCGCGGCCGAGGCGGAGGTCTATCGCGCAAAAAATGGCCGGATTCTGCAATCCGTGGTCCCGTGGTGCTTCCGGCCGATGACGCTGGAGGAGTTGTGCACGGTAGCCGTGCGCTTGGGCATTCCTTCGGTCGAACTGACCACACCCAACAACTTTCCCCTGCTCAAAAAACACGGCCTCGTATGTGCGCTGACGGGCAGCCACGGTTTCGCGAAGGGCTTCGCCCATGTCGAAGAACACGCGGAATGCCTCAAGGTGCTGCGCGAACGGATCGACGCCACGGCGGCCGCAGGGTTTCCCTCGGTGATCACCTTTTCCGGGTTTCGGCGCGGGATCTCGGACGAAGCGGGCACCAAGAACATGGTCGACGGCCTCAAGAAGATCGCGGGCTACGCGGAGGAGAAAAAAGTGACGGTTTGCCTCGAGATGCTGAACTCCAAGGTGCGCGAGGAGATGAAGGGGCACCCCGACTATTTCTGCGACGACATCGACCGCTCGGTGGAGATTTGCCGACTCGTCGGATCGGAGCGCGTGAAGGTGCTCTTCGATATCTATCACGTGCAAATCATGCACGGCGACGTGATCCGGCGGATTCAGCAGCACAAAGACTGGATCGGCCACTACCACACGGCGGGCGTCCCCGGGCGCAACGAAATCGACGGGACGCAAGAGATAAACTACGGCCCGATCATGCAGGCGATCGTCGCCACGGGCTACCGCGGCTACGTCGGCCAAGAATTCATTCCCCTGCGCGACAAGGTGACCTCATTGAGCGAAGCCGTGCGGATCTGCGACGTGTAAGGATCGGCTGCCGCCACAGAGACGGCGCACGTTTTAACCCGCCGCCTTCACTCGCTCCCAAAAGGGAAAATACCCGCGCCCCGCGTGCGGGAAAAGCTCGGTATCCCAAGCCCGCCGCCGCCACGTCAGTGCGATTCCCGCCGCGCCCAACGCTCGCTCGGCCGCGAGCCCCTCGTCGAGCCACGGCCCGATGCACGGCCGATACGCGACCACGCGCCGCAGGCCCTGCGTCTTCGCCCACTCCACCAGCTCCGCCGTCAGGTCGTCCGTTGCTCCGCCCATCACGACCACCCCGAAGTGCGCCCCGGCCCGCGTCGC
>SXGQ01079440.1_pt1 | contig 31784 bp, 26 predicted proteins | sample 3178371 | NCBI WGS metagenome assembly SXGQ01 (sample SAMN11356859, study PRJNA531348) | freshwater metagenome | isolation source: freshwater sample F1-20 | place: China: Fuxian Lake, Yuxi | collected 2017-12-25
CGCGGGCATCAGCCAGAAGCCGGTGCTCGCGATCTTCACCGCTTCATGGAGCCCGGAGGCTGTCCGCTTCACCGAAGAGACGCTGACGAGCCCCGAGGTCGCCGCGCTGGTCGCCGCCTGTTACGAGCCGGTGCTGATCGATGTCGACTCCCAGGCGGCCGTCACCAAGCGAATGCAGATCGTGCACGTGCCGGCGGCGTGCATCCTGGCGCCGAAGGGGGGAAAGCTCGCCATGTTCGAGTGCCCCGAGGCGCCGGCCGACTTCGTGGCTGCGGCCGCGAGGGCCGCGTTGGGCGCGGCGGTTCGAACGCCCGGCGACATGATGGCGGCCGATCAAACCTCGGCCGTTGAATCGGAACTCGGAGCGGTGCCGTCGGGCGGGGCCATCGCCGTGGTCACGACGAAGGTCGCCCAGTTGTCGGGCTTCGCCACGGCGGGCGACCTGCCCGACGAGGCCCTGTCGCAGGCCAGTCTGTCATCCGCCAAGGCGAGCCGTGCGGAGTTGGATTCGGAACAGTTTGACTCGGCCACGGTGACCGACACGCCCTTCCTGCCCGCAAAGCCCGCCGCCTGGCCCGCCGAGCAGGCGTCGGCGTTCACCACCGCGCCGCCGCAGCCCACCCCGCCGCAAGCCGACCGTCCGGCCATCGAGCCGGCCACCACGGCCCCCGCGACGCCGTGGCTCTCCGCGCCCGCCACGGCGGCGACGCTCCCCGCGACACCGGGCGGCTCCGGTGCGCCAGCCGAGACTCCCGAGAAGCCCGCCGCGACCTCGGCGTGGTCGTCGTTCGTCACCGCCCTCCAAAAGCCCTTCGATATCTTCTCGGCCAAGCCGGCCAAGAAGCTCGAACCCCCGACGATGACCCCCGCCCGACCGGCTTCGCCGCTCGCGATGGCCACCGCGGCCCTGGCTCCGCCTCCAGCCGCCGCCGAGGAAGTGCCCGCGGCCGACCCCTACGGCTCGATGCCGCTGGGGCTCGAGGGCTACTGCCCGGTCACGCTCGCGGACCGCGGCGTCTGGACCGAGGGCCGCGCCCAATGGGGCGTGCGGCACCGCGGCCGCACCTACCTCTTCGCCGGCCCCGAACAGCAGCAGGCTTTTCTGGCGAGCCCCGACCGCTTCTCGCCCGCGCTCTCGGGCGACGATCCGGTGCTCGCGATCGAACAGGGCAAGAGCCTGCCGGGCCGTCGCGCCTACGGCGTGACCTACCAGTCCCGGATCTATCTCTTCGCCTCCGCGGAGAGCAGGGCCGCCTTCACCGCGAATCCGGAACGCTTCACGGCGCCCGTGATGCTCGCCGAGCGTCCCGCCCCGGTCGATGCGGTTCGCCGCTACTGAGACTCGCGCGGTCAGCGAGGGCGGGCCCAGGATTTGCTCCGGCCGACGGCGTCGTGCCAGGTCGCGAGCAGTCGGCGACGCTGTTCCGTGTCGAGCCGCGGCTCGAACCGGCGTGCGATGCGGCGGGCATCGGCAACAGCGGCCGAATCGGCGAAGAATCCGACCGCCAGGCCGGCGAGCAGCGCCGCCCCGAGGGCCGTCGTCTCGAGCACCGCCGGCCGCTCCACCGACAGTCCGAGCACGTCGGCCTGGATCTGCATGAGGAGGTCGTTGGCCGACGCCCCGCCATCGACCCGCAGGTGGCGCAGAGCCACTCCCGAATCCCGTTGCATGCAATCGACCACGTCGGCCACCGACAGCGCGATCGCCTCGAGCGCCGCTCGCGCGACATGGGCACGGTGGGTTCCCCGCGATAGCCCGATGATCATGCCGCGGGCCGTCGGATCCCAGTAAGGGGCCCCGAGGCCGGTCAGGGCCGGCACGATCATCACGCCGCCACTGTCGTCGACGCCGCGGGCCAGCGATTCGATGTCGCTCGCCTTTTCGATGAGCCCGAGCCCGTCCCGCAGCCAGCCCACCAGCGCGCCGGCCACGAACACCGAACCCTCGAGGCAGTAGTGCCGCGCCGCCGGCCCGACGGCACAGGCCGGCGTCGTGAGCAGGCCGTTGGCACTCGCGACCCGCGAATCGCCGGTTGAAAAGAGCATGAATGCGCCGGTGCCGTAGGTGTTCTTCGCGTCACCGGGCCGTTCCATTCCCTGGCCGAAGGCCGCCGCCTGTTGATCGCCCGCGCAGCCGGCGATGGGAATCGCCCCGCCGAACAACGCCGGGTCGGTCGCACCGAAGTCGCCGCTCGACGACCGGACCTCCGGCAGGATGCCGCGGGGCACGCCGAGCATGCCGCAGAGTTCGTCACTCCACTCCATCCGCCCGATGTCGAAGAGCAGCGTGCGGCTTGCGTTCGTCGGGTCGGTGGCATGCACGCGGCCACCTGTCAGCCGCCAGATCAGAAACGAGTCAACGGTGCCGAACAGCACCTCGCCCCGCAGGCACCGCTCGCGGAGACCGGGCGTCGTCTCGAAAAGGTGCAGGATCTTCGTGGCCGAGAAGTAGGGATCCAGTCGCAATCCCGTCAGCCGGTGGATCGCTTCCCCGTGGCCTTCGGCCTCGAGCCGCGCGCAGATCGGCGCGGAAACGCGACTCTGCCAGACCACCGCCGGCGCGACGGGCCTGCCGGTCGCACGTTCCCAGAGGATCGTCGTCTCCCGCTGGTTGGTGATTCCGATCGCCGCCACCCGATCCGCGGCGACCCCGGCCATGGCGAGCACGCGGCGGGCGCAGGAGAGTTGCGTTCGCCAGATGTCCTCCGGATCGTGCTCGACGATGCCGAGATCGCTGCCGTCCGGGCCGGCCGCCGCGCGGGCGTGCTGCATGAACTCTTCCTGCGCGACCGCCAGCGAGGTGCCGCGGCGGTCGAAGAGGATCGCCCGGCTGGATGTCGTTCCCTGGTCGAGGGCCAGGACGCAGGTCTGCTCCGTCATCGGCGATTCTCCCGCTTTGCTCGCGAGGCCGAGGCCTTGCCGTGGCCGGCCTTCCCCGCGTCAGGGTATTCTCGGGGCTTCGTGCTCCGGAGCCAGCCATGACGTTGACAGCCGAGCCCTGCCGCGGGAAGCAAGCCCATGCCCCCCCGCGATCGGCCGGGAAACAGCCGTCCGGCCGCGGCCCTCTCGTCGGGACGGTCGCTGCCCTGCTCGTGATGCTCGCGCTGCCCGCGGCGGCCCAAGGCAGCCCGCCATCCGATCCCCTCGACGCGGCCGTGCAGGCGTCGTGGACGCGTGTTCCACTCCGCGACTGGGCGGAGCGAGCGACCCGGATCGCCGGACGACCGGTGATCGTGGACCGACGGATCGATCCCACGACGCCCATCTCGCTCGACTGCCGAGGCGAGCCGCTCCGCGACGTGCTGGGCCGCGTGGCGAAGATGGCCGAGGCCGATGTCGATGTGCTCGACGCCACCATCCGGATCGTGCCCCACTCGGCCGCCCGGCGGGCCAGCGCCGCCGAGGCCGCCCGTGCGGCCGACCTCGCCCGGCTGCCCGCCGCGGTTCAACGGAAGATCGCCGTCCGCGAGCCCTGGGCCTGGACCGCCGCGGCGCGACCACGCGACCTCGTGGCCGAAGCCGCGGACAAGGCCGGCGTCACGATCGTCGGCATCGACGCGATACCCCACGATCACTTCCCCGCAGCGACGCTGCCACCGCTGTCGCTCGCCGAACGGCTCGACCTCGTGCTGGCCCACTTCGATCGCCGGGTGGATTGGGGCGCCGACGGCGGGGCCATCGTGCCCCTGGAAAACGCCCCGCCCGCGCGGCGGCCGGCGGCCGGCCCCCAGGGGTCGCCCGTTCACTCCAGGGCCGGACCGCGCGGCCCGCGAAAGCCGGCCGTCGTCCGCGATGTCTTCTCGCTCCGGGTGGAAGCGCCGTTCGATCAGGCCTTGGACGCGATCGCCGGCCGGCTGGGGCTCGAGGTCGATCTCGACCGCGGCTCGCTCGCCGAACGGGGCATCGCCCCCGGGGAGATCGTGCGGATCGACGTGCAGGACGTGTCGCGGGACGACCTGCTCGACACCCTGACCAAGACGCTCGGCCTGAGATGGACAATCGACGGCCGCCGGTTGCGGGTGTTCGCCGAGGCTGCCCCGGCCGCGGCCGAGGCCCGCACCGCGGAGGAGATCGGCCGGCTCCTTGGAACGAAGGCTGACCGCGTGTCGGTGCACATGGAGCGGCCCGAGATCGACTCCAGGCTCGCAGCCGCCGGCGTGCCGCGGGCCCAGCTCGACAGGCTGTGGCGCGAGGTCGATCGTGCCGTGCTGCCCGGGATGGGCAGCCGACTCGACGGGTTTCTGTTTCTGACCCGCGATCCCGAGTGGCAGGGCTTCCGCGATCGGTTCGGGGAGTTTCTCACGTTGCCCCGGATCGCTGCCATGACATCCGAGATCGCCACCGCCCTGCTGCCGTACGACGGCTTCGTTTCGCTGCCGGCGATCACCTCGTTGACCTCCGACGACGCGGCGGCGTTCGCGGCGTTCGGCGCCGACTCGTGGGGGGCGGCGATCGAACTGCCGGGATTGGGGAGCATCACTCCCGGGGCTGCCGCCGCGCTCGCGCGATGCCGGGCGCTCGTCGTGCTCCCGAATCTCCGTGAACTGTCGCCAGAGGCCGCGGCCGCACTCGCGCGGACCGAGGGCATCGGCCTGGTGATCGGCGGTTTGACCACGCTGCCCGACGACGTCGCCGCCGCCCTGGCGGACTGCCGATCGCTCAAGGGCCTGCTGTTTCCCGACCTGACGTCGCTCGACTCTCCCGCGCTCGCCCGCCGGCTTGCACGGCAGGAACACGTCTTTCTTCCCCGGGTGACGCACCTCTCACGGCCGATCGCCGACGCCCTGCGCGGCAGCGACAGCGGCTCGCTGGCATTGCCGGGCCTGCAGACACTCCCGCCCGAGGTCGCCGAGCGGCTGGCCGGCGCGGGCTACTACGGGATCACGCTGGGATGCGCGGCGACACTCACCCCCGCGGCGGCCGCGGCGCTGGCAGCGCAGACGGGGCCGTTGATCTTCACCGGCTCGACGGCATTTTCGGCGGCGGCCGCCCGGAAACTCGCGGCGCATCCCGGTGACATCGTCATCACCCATGTCGCGATGCTGCCGGCCGACGTCGCCGACGCCCTCGGCGGTCACGAACGGCTGTTGGTGCTCGAAGGGCTCACGACGATCGACACCGCCACCGCCCGCGGGCTGGCCGCGCATCGTGGCGGCATCCGCCTCCCCGCGTTGTCGCGGATCCCGGCCGAGGCGGTCGCGATCCTCCGCGAGCGGGCCGACATCGAGTTGCCCGACATCACCGCCCCGCAGCGGGCGCCGGACGACAGCGAACCGGCCGTCGATCCGCAGCGCTGACCGCCGGACTCGGGGCTCCCAGGCTCTGCGCTCCCAGGCTCGGGGCCCCCTCGATCAAGGCTCGATCAAGGCTCAGTCAAGGCTCGATCACGCGGTCGGCTCTGCCCCGCACCACTTCCATGTTGCGCCGCGAAGGCTCGTGCTTCGGGTCCCGCTTCAACGCCTCCGCGTAGGAGTTGGCGGCATCGGCATAGCGGCCCTGCCGCGCCTGGGACACGCCGCGATTGAACCACGCGCGGACATCCCGCGGGTCGTGGCGGATCGCCTGATTGAAATCAAACTCCGCCTTCCGCGGCTCACCGGTATTGAGGTAGGCGAGTCCGCGGTTGAGATACGCGAGCATGAACGTGCGATCGCGACGGATGCTCGACGCGTAGGCGTTGATCGCCTCCAACGGCCTGCCGAGTTCGATGAGCGTCAGACCCCGCCAGAGTTCGGGCCGCGGATCGTCGTAGGCGATGCCCGCCGCGTCCTCGAAGTCTTCGAGGGCGATGCCGTAGAGGCCGAGGTGAAACCACGCGATCCCGCGACGCAGGTAGAGCTCGGCATCCTGGGGATCGATTTCGAGCCCCTTGGAGCAGGCGTCGACGCAGGTCTCGTAGTCACCGAGTTGCCGCGATGTGACGCCCAGGGCGAGGTAGGCCAGCGTCATTTTCGGGTCGAGTTTGATCACCTCGCGGAGTTTCGCACGAGCCTCCTCGAGTTTGCCGGCCTTGTCGAGTTTCTCCGCTTCGACGAGCAGTTCCTCCGCCAGCGAGGGCTCCCAGGCGCCGCCGCGATCGATGTCGGTCGCGCCGCGCGGGTCCGGGCGGACGCGGGCCGGGCGGCTCCGGGCCGCTGCGTCTCCCGGCACGGTCGTCTCGGGAAAGGGAACGGGCAGTTGCGGCCGCGGACGGGGTTGGGCGGGTGCTGCCTCCTCACGAATCCGCGGCGCGGCCGGCTGCGGTTCCTTGCCACGGCCGAAGGGATTGAGCTCGTCCGCGAAGGGATCGTCCTCGGGAACACCGGCGGCGTTTCCATCCTGCGCCGCTGCGGGGGGCGTCGCCACCATCAACGACCAGGCGGCGCAACAGCACACCGCCACGGCCGCCAGGCCGCGGGACACCAGCTTTCGGCCGGCGGCGGGAAACTCGGGTGAATCTGGGGGCATGGCGTGGAACAGTGTCATGTTCGCGGGAGTCTCAGGGGAAATCGGTCGTTTCAAGCGGTCTTCCGCAACCGGACGGAGGGACTCGGGCCTCGCCCCCCCAACCGTCGCGACCGCGCGGCTCGAGGTGCTCTGGCCGCTTCAGGCCTGGCCGACGCCGAGCAGGCCTCCAAGGCGTTCCTCGATGCCGCTGCGGATGCGGCCGGCGAACAGCCCCGCCATGCCGGGCACCTGCAGCCGGACGATCAGTTCGGAGGCGAGAATCTCCACATCGCTGTCGATGTTCATGCCCATCACCTGAAGGGCGAGGGCCAGCCGGCCGTCGTCCTGCCAGGTCGCTTCGATAGAGCCGACCTTGTCGGCATAGTCGTCACGAGCACGCACGACGGCCGCGTCGAGCCGGCGGCGAACCTCCTCGGGATCGAGGGCATGGGGCACCCGAACTTCCAGCGACTTCACGGCTTCTCTCCCGGGATGGCGGCTGCCGGCTCACCGCCGGCTCCCCCGAGTGTACTCACGAGGGCGGCGACGTTCCCGCGATCGACGCGACCCATTCGTCCGCCCCGGCAGGCCGCCGACCGGACCCCGACGATCGCCGCCCCGGAGCCGGCAACGAGGCGGGTTTCCGCCGGCTCGAGCCTGCCGGCCAGGGCCACCCTGATGCCCAAAACACCGGCTCGTGCCACCCAGCAAGTCAGTTGGGACAGCCCGCAGGCCTCCACGAGCCCCGGCCCCTGCTTGTCGAACGTGTCGATGAGCAGCGTGGTGGCGCCGGCGGCCGCCGCGGCGGCGATGAGCGCGTCCGGCTCGGGGGAGCGGGCACGCTCCCAGTCGGCATAGGAGACCGCCACCGGTTCCACGCCGGCGGGAAGCCCGCAGGACAGTGCGGCAAACTCGCGCCGCCACTCGTCGATGGTCAGACCGGCGGGGCCGGCCTTCACGCCCCGGGGAGCCGTGCCGGTGACTGCCGCGAGCCGGACAACCCGGTCGATCCGCGCGACGGCCGCCGGCACGCCCGCGGCCAACTCACCACAGGCAAGCGTGCAGCAGCCGGCCACGCCGACGGCGGCGACGATCGCTGCGGCGACTTCGGCGTCGGCGCAACCCAGCGGGCCGCGGCCCGGCTCCTTGACGTCGATGATGGCCGCGCCGCCGGCCATGGCCTCCGCGGCCTCGTCCACGGTTCGCACGCTGACGAGCAGGCCCCCGGGCAGATGCTTCACGAGCGCGTCTCCCCGATGCCGACGACCTGCCGCCGCGCCTCCAGCAGCCGTGCGGAGATCTCCCGGGCCAGCGCCGGCGAGAGTGGTTCGCACCAGCGGCCGTCGAAGACGACATTGCCGTCGTTCCATGTGCCCCACGCAGCGGCCACGGGCCGCGATCGCCAGTCGACGGCGCGTTCCGCCAGCCGGAGAACGAGCGTGTTGACGCGGCGGCCGGCGGCGGCCGCGTGATCGTCGCCTCCGGCCTCGAGCGACTGGGAACCGGGAAAGACGCACTCCACGATTTCGAGCGGCACACGCTGCACCGCCAGCGGCGAGAGCCGCACCTCCAGAAACGCCCCGCGGCGGGCAAGTCGCGGTCGTGCCGCCGACCAGGCGAGTGACACGGCCACCGCGACGAGCAGGGCCGCCCCCACGGCTGCACCCCACGCGATCCATGCGGGCGACCGCGAGATCACGACGACCGCCGTCGCCGCTGCGGCCACGACGAGCGCCGCCGCCAGCAGACCGAGCGCGGGCCGCGGATTGCCGCGGAGCCAGATTTCCGACTCGCCGATCCGGACCGGATTCACCACGTCTGCTTCCGTTGCGTTGGATGTTGGCATACGATCTCGCGACACAAGCCCGGTTTCCGGAGACCCGCCGTCATGCAAGACGCCCATTCCGCCTCCTCCACACCGTCGTCCGGCCGGCCTGGCAGGCTGCTGATGATCGGCATCGTGGCCGCGATCGCCGCCTATCTCGTGGCCGCGGCCCTCGGCATGCCGCAACATGGTCGTGATTTGCTGGTGCGGTCACAAGCGTCCCACGCCGGCGACCACGCCGATGGGGGTCACACCGACTCCCCGGCCGGCGCGACAGACCCTTCCGGGCACGCCGCCGGGGCGGTCGCTCCCCCGCTGGCGACGGTGCTCCCGTTCGCCGTGCTCCTCGCGGCGATCGCCATCCTGCCGCTCACGCCCGTCGTGTCGCATTGGTGGGAACACAACTCCAGCAAGCTCCTCGTGGCCGGGCTGCTCGCCGCGATCACGCTCGCCTACTACCTCCTCTTTCACCACCAGCCGGTCGATCTCCACTTCCCGGCCCACGCCCTGGTGCCGCCCGCCGCTTCGGGGCCGTCGTGGCCGACGGTCGGCACGGTGCTCGTCAACGCGATCCTCGCCGAATACATCCCCTTCATCATGCTCCTGTTCGCGCTCTACGTGATCACCGGCGGCGTGCGGATCGAGGGCGACCTGGAGGCCACCCCGACCGTCAACGCCACGTTCCTCGCCGTCGGCGCGATGCTGGCGAGCTTCATCGGCACGACCGGCGCGGCAATGCTCCTCGTGCGGCCGCTGCTCGAGACCAATCGCGAGCGGAAGCAGGTGGCCCACACGCTCGTGTTCTTCATCTTCATGGTCTGCAACTGTGGCGGACTGCTGTTGCCGATCGGCGATCCGCCGCTTTTCCTGGGCTATCTCCAGGGAGTCAACTTCCTCTGGACGCTGTCGCTCTGGAAAGAATGGCTGTTCAGCAACGGCTCCCTGCTGGCCATCTACTGGTTGTGGGACACCTTCCTGGCCCATCCCCGCGAGACCCGCGTGGACATCGTCCGAGATCGCGTCCTCACGCGGCGCTTGCGGTTCAGCGGCCTTTGGCCCAACGTCCTCCTCATGGCGGGCGTGATCGCGGCGGTCGCCCTGCTCGATCCCTCGAAGCCGTTCCCCGGCACCGCCTGGCACCCCTGGATCTACCTCCGCGAGACGGCGCTGCTGGGCCTCGTCGGCCTCTCGCTCTTTCTCGGGTCGGACGACGTCCGCCGCCGCAACGGGTTCACCTACGGGGCGATCCTCGAGGTGGCCGCCCTCTTCCTGGGCATCTTCATCTGCATGCAGCCCGCGTTGGCCCTGCTGCACGTCCACGGCGACAGCCTCGGCCTTGACTCGCCTCAGGCCTACTTCTGGGCCACGGGCTCGCTGTCGTCGGTGCTCGACAATGCCCCCACCTACCTCGTCTTCTTCGAGGCCGCGGGGATCGACCCGACCGACGGAATCGCCGGAGAAGAGGCCCGCCTGCTCGCCGCCGTGAGCCTGGGGGCGGTGTTCCTCGGGGCGATGACCTACATCGGGAACGGCCCCAACTTCATGGTCAAGGCGATCGCCGAGCAGGCGGGGGTGAAGATGCCGAGTTTCTTCGGCTACATCCTCTATAGTGTCGGTGTGTTGCTCCCCGTGTTCGCCGCGATGGCGTGGCTGTTCATCTAGCGGCGGACCGCTCCGCGCCTCCTCACCTTTTTCGGGCCGACGGCGAACCCCCGGCCCTCCCTTCACGATGCATGCCCGCCCCGCCGCCGACTTCGAGGTTCTGACGACCGACTCGCAGGTTCGTGATCTCGTCGATCGCCTCTCCCGCCACCCGCACCTCTGCTTCGACACCGAGTTCGTCTCGGAGCACACCTACCGCAGCCAGCTCTGCCTGGTGCAGGTGGCGGCCCCCGGCATCCTCGCCGCCATCGACACCCTCTCGGCACGCGATCTCGAACCCTTCTGGCGACTCCTCGCCGAGCCCGGCCGCACCACGATCGTCCATGCCGGCCGCGAGGAACTCGGTTTCATCCTCCATGCGATCCAGGGCCGGCCCTCGTCCCTCTTCGACGTGCAGGTGGCCGCCGGCTTGATCGACCACGACTATCCGGCCGGCTATGCCTCGATCGTCCGCCGTTTTCTCAACCTGCCGACCAACAAGGGGGAGACCCGGACCGACTGGCGGCAGCGGCCGCTCACGCAGGCGCAGCTGGAATATGCCGTCGATGACGTGCGGCATCTCGAGGAACTCTGGCGGACCATGGAGGGCAAGCTCGAGTCGCTCGGCCGGGTGGACTGGATGCGGCAGGAGATGGCCGACTGGCAGGATGACGTCGAGGAATCCTTCACCCGCAAGCGCTGGCGGCGGGTCTCCGGCCTCAACGGGCTTTCCCGGCGGGAACTCGCCGTCGCCCGTGAACTCTGGCACTGGCGCGACAGCGTGGCCGAGCAGCGCGACATGCCGCCGAAGCGGGTGCTGCGGGACGATCTGCTGGTGGAGCTCTGCAAGCGGAAGAGCGCCGACGAGCGGCAGATCTCGGCGATCCGCGGCATGCAAAGGTCGGACCTGCGACACATCCTCAAGGGGCTGTCCGACGCCATCGCCCGCGGCCTCGCCGTGCCGGAGCAGGAGTGCCCCGGTGGCGAGCGTCACCGGGCCCCGCCTCCGCAGCTGGCGATGCTCGGTCAGTTTCTCGCCACGGCCGTGGCGGGAATGTGCCGCAGCATGCAGCTCGCCCCCGCCCTCGTCGGCACCTCCTCGGACATGCGTGACCTGCTCGCCTTCAAACTCGGTTATTTCGACGAGGAACGCGAGCCGCTCCTCGCCTCCGGCTGGCGGGCGGAGGTGGTGGGCACCCTCGTCGACGACCTGCTCGCGGGCAAGGCCGCGCTCCGCATCGGCGACGTCCGCTCCCACGACCCGCTCGTCATCGAGCGCTGGGCCGACCGGTAACCGTCCGTGGAGACAGCCCCACCGGTCCGGCAGTCCTTCGGAGTGACGGTCGTCCGCACTTCCTCGTAAACTGCGTCGGGGGGCCGCGCGAGGCACCGAGCCGCTGCGTCGCCGAGCGGCTCGTGCGGTTCCTCACGGCCTGCCGTTTATGGATTGCCGGCCGATGTCGCGGGGCGGGGAACACGCCCGGGCCACCGGGTGTGATTCGTCCCTCGCGGTTCTTCTTCAAGCCTGACTCCCCATGCCCTGGCTCGTCTACATTCTCCGCTGCCGCGACGGCTCCCTCTACACGGGCATCACCAACACTCTGCCCAAACGCCTGCAGGCGCATGCGTCGGGCAAGGCGTCCCGCTACACCCGCAGCCGGCTCCCGGTGCGGCTTGCCTATCAGGAGCCCCAGCCCACGAGGTCTTCGGCCCTGAAGCGGGAAGCGGCGATGAAGCGGCTGCCGCGCCGGATGAAACTCGCTTTGATCAGCTCCTCTGGCGGGGCCGGTTGATCAAGGTGACAGAGGTCATGGATGACGTCGTCCTCGGACGGAGAGGGGACGCCGGCGGTTTCCTGAAGCGACGGCCGCCGCCCCTGCGGGAGGTTCGCCGGGGCCACTCGTCAGTTCCTGGTCGAAACGCGAGAATCACGGCCGGTCGATGAGACGCACGGTTTGACCGCAGAGGCCCCACACATGACCGTTACCAGACTCCTCCCGCTCCTGGCCGTGTTCCTGCTGCAGGCGGTGGCAGACAAACCGCTCCTGCCGGTTCTGGACTTCGCCGGCCCCGAAGCGGCCGAAAAGTGGCAGGCCGTGAACGATGGTGTCATGGGTGGTGTTTCGGAAGGCCGGTTCAAGATCACCCCGGAGAAAACCCTCGAGTTCTCCGGCAACCTCTCGCTGGAGAACAATGGCGGCTTCGCGTCGGTGCGGATGAGGCCCACGGCGCTCGGCATCCAAGCCGGAGACACCCTCGTCGTCCGGGTGAGAGGGGACGGCCGGGAATACGTTCTGAACATCTCCACGACCAGCCGTCGCAGGGCCTTCTCCTACCGGGCACCGCTGCCGACCACCAAAGACGAGTGGCGAGAGGTCGAGATCCCGCTGGCCGATTTCATTCCCACGGCGTTCGGCAGGCGGGTCGAGGGCATGGGGCCGGTCGAGCCGGACCAGATCAACGGGCTGGGCTTCATGCTCAGCGACAAGAAGCCGGGCAGGTTCGCGATGCAGGTCGACTGGGTGAAGGTGGTTCGGGCTGAGAACCGGGCTGCAGCAACGACAGCTTTTTAAAATCCGGGTTTTCAGCGGTGGCTCGTCGGGCCTCCATGGTGCGGTGAAAGCCTGCGGCTTTCACTCGTGGGCTGTCGCTGCATCCATACACGATCCAATCGTCCGAACCACGACAGGAAGGCACCTCCCCATGACTGCCGAACAGTTCTTTCAAGCGACGAACACCCTGGCACTTCTGGCCTGGATCGCGCTGGTGCTGTTTCCGGGCAGGAAACTCGTGTCGGGCGTGCTGTGCCCGCTCGTCGTGCCTGGCGTGCTGGCCCTGGCCTACGCCGGCATCATCGGCTGGAAACTCACCACGAACGGACCGCCGCCCGGGGATGTGATGACACTCACGGGCCTGCGGGAGGTGTTCGGCGATGACTGGGTGTTCGCGGCAGCCTGGACCCACTACCTCGTCTTCGACATGGTCGTGGGCGCCTGGATCGCCAGGGACAGCATGAACCTTGGGCTCCCATGGCTGCTCAGAACCGCGGCGCTCGTGCTCACGTTTCTGGCCGGACCCGTCGGCTTTCTCGTGCATGTCGTGAGCCGGGTCGTTCTCCGGCGTGCCCGGAGCGTCGAGGAGCACGACGGGCATTCGCCATCCTGCTGAGGATCCCGGGGTCGTCCGCCCAAAACGGGATGAGCCCCCAGAGCCGGGCCACGAGTTCGCGCCGGTGGCTGCCCGGTGGCGCTCTCCAGCCCGCAGCCGCCCCGCCGGACATTCGTGGACATGCTATCTTTCCCGTGGGAAGATCGGCACCGAAGGATGGCACGATGAACCGGCGTTCCGCCTGTATTTGTTTTCTGGCCGTCCTGAAGACATCGCTCGTGTCCTCGTTCGCCCTGGCCGCCCAAGAGGCCGTCAGATCCGTCTCGCGAATCGCCGGGCCACGCTGGAACGTGAACGGCGACTGGACTCCCACCATGGAGGAAGTCCGGGGCCATCTCCGGGCTGCCCATGGCATCGACCCGGGCAATCTGAGCCTGGAAGACCTGCTCGCCACGCACGACAACGACCACAATCGCCGGGGCCACACGGCCGGTCACAGCCACAAGAAGGCGTCGAAGAACCCTGGCAAGGGCTACGCCAAATACTGACCCGATCCGGTCGGCGTCTCCAAGCGGCCCAGGTGACCGCCCGCCCACCGTGCTCCGGGCAACCCCTCAAAACTCCGCCGCCGCCTTCTTCACCACCGCCTCGAGTTCCTCCCACGCGGCCTTACTGCCCTGCTTGAGGTGCTCCCAGGCGCCGGACGAAGCCTTGCCGAGTTGGTCGAGCTTGGCCTTCAGGTTGAAGTCGCGGACGATGCCCCGGCAGGACGCACGAATACGATGAATCGTTCCGAAAGGCCCAACAGCGAATCAGCCCAACTGCGAATCCTCTCAATACAGGAGCAGCACCATGTCCTCCCAGCGCAAGCAGCTTCCTTCGCAGGCGTACAACGACGTGCTCGCGAAAATGTTGCAGGCGGAAGAGAACGAGGGAGGCCCCCCTCCGGCGACCCCCTGTGACACGCCCATCGAGGTTGTCTCGCAGCTTCACGGGAAAGCCCCGGAGGAATCAACCGGGCGTGCCGGGCGTGACCGCGAGGAGGCCGATCGGGAAACGACGTCGAAGGGCTGAAACGCGACCATGACAGCCTGATGGACTTGGTCTGGTTTGTCTTGATCTGACTGGCCGCCGGATGGCTCGCCAGCGGCCATCTCCCTTCCCGGCACAGTTCCCGGCATAGTTCCCGATACAGGCAGATCATCTTTCCCGAAATCGTGCATTTCTCCTCGTAGGGTTTCACCCGGGTTTACCCGGCGCCACTTCGCCCGCAATCCTCGCCCGCATCGCTACGTAGCTGCAGGGCCGCTCGGAACGAGGGGCGAAGCCTTGGGGGGCGGAGCGGGGGCGGCTGACAAACTACCGCCAGTTACGGAACGGCTCGTAAATGCGAAGCGCGAAGAAGAGTTCGCTCGCGCTGAATGCGGACCCGACGATCTCGCTTCCCAAAGGCGGCGCGGGAGGATAGGAAATCACTGCCGTCGAAGTGCCATTCGCGATCTGGAAGAAGCGGTATCCGATGTCGAGGGTGACGCGGTCCGTGATCGCATAAGCAGTGCCACCACCCGCCTGCCATGCAAACGCGTTCACGTAGGGTGACGTCTCAATCTGATAGTTGAGGGCCGGATCGAATTTCCGGTACGAGAACCGGTATCCACCGGCCCCGATGCCTCCTCCGACGTACATGGTCCACCTGTCGGTGAGTTCGTAGTCCCGCCACAGGTTGACCATCGTCGACCAGCCGTTCTTTGCCGTCGTCGTGAAGAGGAACGTTTCCGGGCCTGTGAGCGCGTCAAACGTACTCGTGCGATTGCTGACGAGGTTGTTCCGGCCACGGCCTTCGAACTCGACCCGCCAATCCCGGTCGAGCGCTTCGAAGGCGAGGCCGATGGCACCACCCGCGGTGAAAAGCGATTGACTGGCCGCGGGGCTGGGCGATGGATCACCAGTGCCGTTGCCATCCGGCCCGAGAGGTGTGCCGAGCGTAGCGAAGGAGTCGCCGACGATGCCCGCGATGTACAGCCGTCGGCCCGCACCACCGCCACGGAAGAAACCGACCGGCTCCAGCAGATCGCTGATCGCCGCATCGTCAGCCGGTTGCTGAAGATCAATCGGCAGGCCGAAGTCATCGATGCCGTGGCCGCAACCATTGTCTGCGTCGGCCCGGGCGACGCAGGCACACAACATCGCAGCAGCCAAGAACAGCCTACGCATCACCAAGACTCCCTGCCCGGATACGTCCCCGGGACGCATTCATGAATCGTCAGAATCCGGAAGGTGAGTGTGATTCGCCGCGCGGCCATGGGGGGCGTTCGCCATTGCCCTCATCTTTGTTTTCGAGAGTTGTTCCGCCAGTCGGCACAGACTGCCTGACCGCGTGGGCCGGCACGAAGGCCCGGAAGAAGGCCAAGGCCAGCGGCAAGAAGCAGGCGGCCCGAGCGGCGTGATCTGCTGACCGGCTCCCGTCTTCGCGAGAACGCCACCCTCGCAGCCGAAGCACGTGGGCAAATCGCCGCCCTGCCCGCGAAACCTATCGACTGCCTTCGCCCCGAGCGCGAACAAGCAGGCCCGGTCCAGACTTCGCGTGAGTGCAACATAGTTTCTGTAAATCGCCGGTGCGTGCCAGCCCGAGTCGAGCGTAGCGAGACGAGGGCGGGCACCCACCGGCGGCCCGAGCTGAAGAGGTGGGCCATCGGGATCGGCCCCGACGGCAAGCGGAGCTTCCCCGGCCGGAGTGTTCAACTCTCCGAGGCCGAGACGCACTGGCGATCCTTCCTCCAAAGCCTCGTCGACCGCGGCATGCGGGGTGTGAAGTTCCTGGTCGGCGATGACCACGGCGGGCTCAAGGCCGCCCGGCAGGCGGTGCTCACTGGAGTGCCTTGGCAACGCTGCCAGTTCCATCTCATGCAGAACGCCATGGCTCGCGTGCCGAAAACCGGGAGGCCCAGCAGATGCCCGCTGCCGTTTCGAGGGGGCATTTTCCCGTCCTCCCGCGGATTTCGCGGACTGGAGTCCTGCGCACCCGCGAGCCGGGCTTCCGCCCCCGGCGGATGTCCTGCGCACCCCTCGCACACCCGGACGCCCCCACATGGAGGACAAACCCGGATCAATCCGCAACCGGCGGTTCCGCGGGCAGCGCATGAAAAAGGCCCTGTTTCCAGGGCCTTTTTCGGCGTTTTTCCTCGGAAAAAACTCGAGCGGAGGGCACGGGATTCGAACCCGCAACCGATTTCTCGGCATCTGATTTCGAGTCAGACCGCTAGCCGTTCGCTTACCCTCCGCGGGAGAGTGTAGGCAGGGATCGGCGATCGCTCAAGTTCGCCTCGCCGTTCCGGCTGAACCGCTCGTAGCGAAGAAGCAACGCATGCCGGCGAGGCCCGCCGTAGCGGCGGCGACGGTCTCCGACAGCCGGGCTCCGACAGTCCGGCACGGCTGCCGATACATCCTCGAGTCGAGGGTGCGAGATGCCTGGCCGGCCATCGAAACCCCCGCGGGAGCGTTCTCTGACATGGCAAAAGATACCTGGCGGCTCGTGACCCGGGGCACCGACGGCGCCCTGGTGATTCGTGATTTTGACTCCGCGGAGGGCATCCTCCGGACCCATCTGCAGGTCGGGGCTGACGATTGCAGCACCGACCTCGCACTCCGTGGCGCGCCCGTGTTTCGGTCGCTGATCGGACCGATGCCGGAAGGCCGTAATGTCATCCGCTACGAGACCCCCGAGGTGTTCGAGGCCTTGACGAAGGAGTGGGCCACCCCGGCGGCTCCGAGACGCCGCGGACGGAAGTCAGACAAGGCGGCAACCCCGACAGAAGCGTCCGATGGCTGACACGATCTTCGGCCGGATTCTCCGCAGGGAGATCCCGGCACGGATCGAGCACGAGGACGACCTCTGCCTGGCCTTCCACGACGTGGCGGCGCAGGCGCCCGTCCACGTGCTCGTGATCCCGAAGCGGCCGATCGCCTCGCTCGCAGACGTGGCCGACGATGATCGAGACCTGCTCGGGCACCTCGTCGTCGTCGCCACGAGGCTGGCGAAAAAACTCGGCCTCGCGAACGGCTACCGCCTCGTCGTCAACTGCGGGCCCGATGGCGGCCAGTCGGTCGATCACCTCCACGTCCACCTGCTCGGGGGCCGGCAGCTCCGCTGGCCACCGGGATAGCCGTGCGTGGACAAAGTCATCCATGACCATCCTGCTGAACGCGGGATTGGCGCACCGCACACCGCGGGCCATGGACACGACGGCTCGACGTGCGCTTTCGTGATTTGATCGACCATGGCGCCCGGCAGGACAGCCGGAAGTGCGGGGCTCTTCGAGGTCGGCCTCTCGGCTCCACCCGCGGTTCGAGGTTCTCCGGGGAGTGCCTGCGCGTCTGCTCGTCCCCGTGAGGCAGCGGCGTTCGACCCTGCGCGGTGCCTCTCCGTCACAAGCGTTCAAAAGCGGTGCGACGGAAGGGGCTGCCCATGCCCCGCGAATCACTGCCACCAACTCTTCATGCGGTCGAACATCCCGCCCGCCTGTCGCGCCTCGGGCTCCGCGGGCTCCGTCGCCGGTGTTCCCGATGCCTGCCGGGCCTGCTCCGCAGCCGCCGCCACCGCGGCGTCGGTCACGAAGGTCTCCAAAAACGCCGGCCAGTAGCCCTCGAGGCCGGCGATGCACGTCGCGAACCGCTGCTCCCTGCACTCGCGATCGAGCATGCTGATCGCCCTGGTCAACTGGACCCTCTGCGATTCGTCGAAGGCGAGGTCGAACACCCGCACGTCGTCGATCTGCGCGCTGCCCGGCCCCAACAGATCGAACCGCACCCGCATCGATTCCAAGGATGCCGCCGGGAGATCGTCCACCTGGAGCACGTACAGCGACCACTCATCCGTGAGCGGCCGTCCACCCGCGAGCCCTCCGACGGCGGCGAAGCGGTAATACTCCCGGTCGTCTTCCACCCCTTCGATCGCGATCCGCAGCGGCGGCTGCGGCCCGCCCCCGGCCACCCTCAGCCAGACGGCCACGCTGATGCGGCCCGTCTTCGGTGCCGCGAAAGGATTGCTGCGCAGCGTGGCCAGGCCGTTGAACGAGGAAAACTCGAGCCCGCGACCCGCCCGCCCCCCGGCCGCCGTTCCCGGCACGATCGCGATCGCACCCCGCCGCGGCTCCAGCACCTCCCACCCGGCGATGGTGGCGTTGCGGCCTCCGGCCGGCGCGGCGACGCCCAGCTCGAACCCCGGGTTGTCGAGCACCTCGATCGGCACGGGAGCCTCGAGCACGGCCCGCCTCGCCTTCAGGCCCTCGATGCGGGAGGCGATCGCCCCCCGCACGGTGTCGTCGTAGTCGATTCGCGCTCCCTCGACCCGCACCCCACCCTCGAAGATCGCGGTCCGCACGGCCCAGGGTTCGAGGGCGACGGCGACCTCGCGGTCCGCGGTCACGGGCAGCGTGTCTCCGGCGACCGCATCGATCGTCGTGGAGGGCCGGCCTCCGAGCACGAGGGTCGCGCGGACCGGGGCTGCCGAGGCGTTGACGACCTGCGCCCAGGTGACGTTCCCCGCACGACAGGCCCGCACCACGAGCGGTGCCGGCACTCCTCCGATCGGCTCGCACGGTCCGGCCGGGAGCGATTCATAGCCGAGGCGGTCGGCGGGCGTCGCACAACTCGTGGCGAGACGGGCATCGAACACGATCTCCGCGTCGGCAGCCACGAGCGACTCCGCCAGCGGCCCGCCCGCCACGGGGGGCGCATGCACCAGACAGGGCCGGCTCAGCGTGGCCGAGCCGAACGGCCCGTGGAGCACGACGTCGGCCACGTCGATCGTGAGCGGATCCTCCACGATGATCGCTCCACGCCGCCGCGCCACGGCGGCCAAACTGGCGAGCCCCGCCGAACGGTTCGCCTCCCCGCAGGCGGCGATCTCGCGGAGCCCGCCGCCGACGCGGTGAACATGGGGCGTGACGAACACGACCCGCTCCTGCACGTCGGCGGCGATCGCCGCCGGATCGAGGCCGGCGATGCGGACGATGTCGGCCTCGCCCCCTGCCGCGACGAGGTTCGCCCGGAACGCGGCGGCGAGGTCGCCCTTCGTGAAGAGCGTCGTCGGCACGACATGAAGGCTGAAGCGATCGTCGAGCCGGGCGAGGCGGGCGGCGAGCCGCGAGTGAAAAGCGGCGACCTCGCCACACCGCCAGGCGATCCACGGCTTCAGCAGCGGCCCCTCGACCAGCCGGCCGCGTTCGGCGAACCGGCCGTCGCCCTCCACCACGACCGGGGGCGCGGCCAGCGTGGCGGCAAACCGTGAGAACGTCGCGTCGTCGAGCGCCCAGGCGATGCCGGGGAAGTGGAGCCAGCCGTCGTGAGGCATGAGGAGCGCCACGCCATCGACGGCACGCTGGCCGCGGAGTCGCGTGGCCATGTCGATCACGATCTCCTCGGTGGCGGCCTGGACCCGCGGATCGAGGATGTTGTAGTGGGGGCTGCCATCGGCGAGCAGCCGCGGCCGGCCGTCACGGCCCAGGCAGGCGATGCCGGGCGACACGACGCCTTCGGAGGCCAGCGCTTCCACGGCGGGCAACGGGGCGTCGAAACAGAGGCCGGGCACCAGTCCGAGCCCGTAGCCGGCATACGTCCGTGCGAGCATGCCGAGCACGTCCCTGACGGCCGGATCGCACGAGGCGACGGAGCCTCCACACGAATCCCACCGGGGCGACTGCCGCGTGAGGTCGGTCGGCCAGAGCGCCGCCCCGCCGGCGTAGGCCGTCACCAACGCGCCGCCCGCGGCCTGCGATCGCAGCAGTTGGGCCGAGTGCCGGGCGGCCGCCACGTGCGTGAGCCAGTCGGACGTCGGTTTGCCGGAGCCCGCGCCGATGCGATCCGCCCCACCAAACTCGCGGGCCAGCTCGGGACTCGCGATGAAGGCATACGTGCGTCGGGGCGGCGCTTCGCCATCGAAGAGGGAGCTTCGCCGCTCGACGGACGCGACGGCAGGCAACTCCGGCGGCCCCACGAACACCCGCACCCGGCCGAACGTGGCACTGGAACTGGTCGATGGATTCGAGACGATGACCAATGGATTCTTCGTCGTCGGCCAGAAGACAAAGCGATGGGTGCCGAGCCGCGGGGCCGCCTCGATGAACCGCGACCGACTGACCGCGAAGCCGCCCGCATGCCGGGGCTCAACCGCCACACCCGCCGCATCGGCCTCGAGCACCGTCAGCCCGACGGTGGCATCCTGATCGTCCGGGTAGTCGATCTCCACGGCGTGCGGCAGGCCCGGCTGCAGGCCGGCCAGCACGATGCCCTCCCAGACGGGCACGCCGGCCGCCTTCGCGGCCGGCAGCCGCAGCATCGGGCCCAGCGGATGGGTGGCCACGACCGAGTGTCCCGTCGCGAGCAGCCCGCTGAGCCTCGGCACGATCGCCGACACGTTGGGCAAAGACACGTGCGGCAGCTTTGGCAGCGGCACCGAGGGCAGCGGCACGTTGGGCAGCGGCATCCCCGGCAGACGGCGCAGACGCTCATGAAGCCGCGGACTGCCGGGATCGAGTTCGTAGATCGCCTTCCACTCGCCGGGGGGTGTTTCCTGCGGCGCGTCGGCGACGGCCACGAACTGCAGGGCCCGCGCACCGATCGGCCGCGACCAGCGGAGACTGCCGCGAATGACGGCCTCCAGCTCGACGTCGTAAACACCCTCGCCATTCGGCAGCGTGACGTCGAAGACCACGGGCTCGAAGGGGGTGAGCGCCACGCCTTCCGCCGACGCGGAGCCGGACTCGGCCAGCGGCACGAGCACGATCGTTTGCGTGGCGAGATCGGTCGGCCGCCGCGCCGGCCGCAACCGCATCCGCAGTTCCACGGCGTTGCCATGCGGCACCGTGGCGGCGAGCAGCGGCTCGACCCGCAGGCGGAGGAGATCGCCGGGACGGCGTACGAATCCGATGGCATCGCTCGAGAAGCCGCCGTCGGGGGTCGTGGCCACGGTCACGCGGAGCGCGTCACCCGGAGTCGGCTTCAGGGTGAGCCGGTTACCAAGACCGTCGAGGGCCCGCTGAGCCGGTGCGGCGAGAAGTTCGGCAATCGGGATGTCGATCGTCGCGGCGGGCTGCGACGCATTGGAGCCCGCCAGCCGGACCACGACCCGCGCATCCCGCCAGTCGGCAACGGTGAGCTCGACCCCGTCGTTCGCCACGGCACGCGGCTGACGCACGACGAGGGCTCCGCCAACCTCGTGAACCATGGCCGCGGCATCCGCCTCCACCGAGAGCGTCCGCCACGTGAAGGGGACCCTGGTCGCGGCCGCACCGACGACCTCGATGTCGCCCGCCCACGGCTGCGGGGTGCCGCCACCCCACTGGATGCGGACGCTCACGGGTCGCGGCTCCTGCGCAGACGCCGCGGCACCTCCGGCCATCACGCCGAAGAGAGCCACCGCGATGAGTGCGCGGATCGACGCCATCGAAAACTCTGAGGACCGGTGCACGGGGACTCGTGGCACGGGAAACCACGAACGCGGGAAATCAGGAACGCGGGAAACCACGAACACTGGGGACTGCGGGGCCGCGGATGGTAGCGGCCGCCCGCCGGCCGGGCAAAGCAGATTTGGCGTCGAGAAAACAGGCCTTGATCCCGTTTTCACGGGGATGGGCCGGGCCGCGGCGGGGCACCGCCGCCGGGCAGACCCTCAACCGGCCCGCGTCGCGGCCTCGGTCAGCGGCATGCTCCAGGCCCGCTCGAGATCGCCGGCAGCCGCCGCCTCGGCCACCCCGCGGAGCTCATCGACGACGTCGGGGCAGCGGTCGGCGACGTCACAAAGCTCGAAGAAGTCATCGGGTTTCGCGAACAGCCGCGGGCAAGGCTCGCCGGCGCCGAAGGTCGGCAGGATCAGGTGCCACCCCGGCGTGACGACGGCCGTCCCCTGCTCGCCCACGACGATCACCCGATCGCGGGTCGTGGCGGTCCAGTCGGCGAACAGGCCCGCGAGGCTGCGGCCGCAATGCGGCTCTCCGTCGGCCGCCGACACCCGGCCGGCCAGAAGATCGGCGAGCGTCGTGCCCACGTCCGCGGGCAACGCGAGGCCGCCGAACCGCTGCCCGGCCATCCGCCCGCCGGCATCGACGAGGATCGCGGGCATCCGCACGGCTTCGCCATAGGGGGCGATGGAGCCGCAGCCCACGCGGCCGTGCAGGCCGAGCGGCATCCCGCGGACACCGGCCACGAGGATCGTCCAGCCTTCCGCGGCGGCGACCAACTGGACGAGCCGTTGATCGAGGAGCGCAAGCATCCCCGCAAACACATGCCTGAGGCCGACGAGCAGATCGGGATCGGTGTCGGCCGCAACCACGACATCGGGCACCGCGGCGCCGGCCGGCGGCGGCGGGTCGTCCGGATCGAGATGAGCCTCGCGATACTCCGCCGGCGCGTCCCACGCGACGGCGAGGCTGCCCGCATGGCACCAGACCAGCCGGTGCCGGCCGGCGGCGGCCGTGGCGGCGGCCGCGGCGAACAGCCGGGCCAGATTCGTGTCGTCGGCGGCGGCGGCGGTTGCCGCCGTGGCCACTGCGGCGACATGACGCGTGTCCATGACGCCGGCGAGCGCTTCGGCCAACCCGGCGTCGTCCGTCACGAGCACCCCGGGATGCATCGCCGCGGCGAGCGGCCAGCCGGGGCCGCCGAAGAGGTCGGCGAGCGTCTGGCGGGGTTCATCGGCCGTGGCGATCAGGCCGTCGAGCACCACGCCCCGCCCGGCCAGCGCGTCGAGCCCCGGCATCGACACCCAGGTCGATCCGTAGGCGGGCAGCATCCAGGCAGGCAGTCGGTCGATGGTGACCACGAGGAGGTTGCCGGTCATCGCTGGCCCTGGAACACGGGATTGCCTTGCCGTCGTACGGTGGGCCATGCTGTCGCAGCCACCACGACCACGACCAAGGGTACCGCATGACCACGCCCTCCGCCTCGTACCGCACCCAGCCGGCCGCGACCGCGGCCATGCCGCCGGGCATCCCCTTCATCGTCGGCAACGAGGCGGCGGAGCGGTTCTCGTTCTACGGCATGAAGTCGATTCTCGTCGTCTTCATGACACAACACCTCCTGTCGGCGGCCGGTCAGCCCGCCGGCATGACGGAGACGGAGTCCCGGGACTGGATGCACCTCTTCGTGGCCAGCGCCTATTTCTTCCCCGTGATCGGCGGCATCGTCGCCGACGCCTTCCTGGGGAAGTACCTCACGATCCTCCTGCTCTCGATCGTCTATTGCGCAGGACATCTCTGCCTGGCGCTGATGGACATGCCGCAGCCCTTCCTGGCCGCCACCCTCGAGCCACGAGGCTGGCTGCTGGCGGGGCTCGCCCTGATCGCGATCGGGTCGGGGGGCATCAAGCCCTGTGTCTCGGCCCATGTCGGCGAACAGTTCGGCCGCTCCAACCGCCAGCTCCTGGAACGGGTCTTCGGCTGGTTCTACTTCGCGATCAACTTCGGCTCGTTCTTCTCCACGCTGCTCACGCCCTGGCTCCTCGAGCACCATGGCGCGGGCTGGGCGTTCGGCGTGCCGGGAATCCTGATGGCGATCGCGACGCTCGTCTTCTGGCTCGGACGGCACCGCTTCGTGCATGTGCCGCCGCGGGGCAGTGGCTACTTCGCCGAAACCTTCGGCCGCGAGGGGCTGCAGGCCATCGGAAAACTGCTGCCGCTCTACCTGCTGGTGGCCGTCTTCTGGTCGCTCTACGACCAGACCGGCGGCGCCTGGGTCCAGCAGGCCCAGCAGATGGACCGCCGGTTTCTGGGCATCGACTGGCTCGAAAGCCAGATCCAGGCGATCAATCCGCTGCTCGTCCTGCTCTTCATTCCCCTTTTCGGCAGTCTCATCTACCCCGCCGTGGGACGCGTCCTCGAACTCAAGCCCCTGCGGAAGATTTTCATGGGGTTTGCGCTGACGGTCGCGGCCTTCGCCATCTCGGCCTGGGCGCAACAGCTCATCGATGCCGAGTCGGCCCGGCTGGCGGCGGCGGGCCTCGGCCCGGAGGCGGCCCGCTGGCCCTCGGTGCTCTGGCAACTGGCCGCCTACGTGGTGATCACGGCCGCCGAGGTGCTCGTCTCGATCACCTGCCTGGAGTTCAGCTACACCCAGGCTCCGCCCCAGATGAAATCGTTCGTGATGAGCCTCTATTTGCTGAGCGTGTCACTGGGCAACCTGTTCACGGCCTTCGTGAACATCGTGACCCGCGACACCGCCGGCAACTCGACGCTGACGGGGGCGTCTTATTACTGGTTTTTCACCGGCTGCATGGCGGTGGCGACACTGCTGCTGCTTCCGGTAGTCTTGCTCTACCGGCCCCGCGAATACTTCCAGTCGGAGGCGGAGAACGAGCAGCCCCCGCACTGATTCCGACCGATTTCCACTGCTTCCACGATTTCCACTGCTTCCAGAGGATCCGCATGATTTCCTCCGCTTCGCGGCAGACAAGCCGCCGCACCTTTCTCGCTTCGTCGGCGGCCCTGGCCGGAGCCCTGGCCACCCACCGGTCTTCGGCCTTCGGCGAAGATCCCGCGCCGCAGCCGCCGCTGTTTCGCATCTCGCTGGCCCAGTGGTCGCTCCATCAGACGCTGTTCTCGGGCAAGCTCGACAACCTCGACTTCCCCCGGGCGGCCAAGCAGCAGTTCGGCATCGAGGCGGTGGAATACGTCAATCAGTTCTTCAAGGACAAGCCGCAGGACGCCGACTACCTCGCCGAGCTGGCCAAGCGGGCAGCCGACGAGGGCGTCACCAACGTGCTGATCATGTGCGACGGGCTGGGCAACCTCGGCGATCCCGACGGCAAGGCGCGGACGGAGGCGATCGAGAAGCACTACCCGTGGGTCGAGGCTGCCAAGCGGCTCGGGTGCCATTCGATCCGGGTCAACGCCGGCAGCAAGGGAACCTTCGAGGAACAGCAGAAGCTCGCCGCCGACGGCCTCGGCCGGCTGAGCGAGTTTGCGGCGCAACTCGACACCAACGTGATCGTCGAGAACCACGGCGGCCTGTCGAGCAATGGCGAATGGCTGGCCGGCGTGATGAAGCTGGTGGACAGGCCCAACTGCGGCACGCTCCCCGACTTCGGCAACTTTCACGACTACGACCGCTACCGCGGTGTCGAGGAACTGATGCCGTTCGCCAAGGGAGTGAGCGCCAAGAGCCACGAGTTCGACGCCGAGGGCAACGAGGTGCGGACCGACTACCGCAAGATGATGAAGCTCGTGATCGCCGCCGGATACCGGGGCTGGGTGGGGGTGGAGTACGAGGGCAAGGGTCTTTCCGAGGCCGACGGCATCCTCGCCACGAAAAAGCTCCTCGAGCGGGTTCGCGACGAACTCGCCTGACCGCCGCGGGCCGCCCTTCCCGCCCGCCTCATCACTTCGCCCGCGAGAGATCGAGGTCGACGACCACCGGATGATGGTCCGACACGTCCAGATCGATCGCATGGAAGACGAAGGCCCGCGTGATCGCCGGCTCGAGGTCGCGGTGCAGGAGGATGTGGTCGATCATCGTGAACACGTCCTCGCCGTCGGCGGCCCCGTTTTCGTTGAAATCCCAGTGCGACGTGTAGCGGTCGGCGACGCGGGGCATGCGGGCCGCGGCGTTGACGAGCTCCGGCCCCTCCGCCGCCTCGTCGTAGTTCTTGAGATCGCGGAGGACGTTCGTCTGTGTCTTCCGCACGGCGTCGGCCATGGGAACGTCGGGGTCGTAGTCGTTGAGATCACCCAGCACGATGGGCAGGTAGCCCCGTGGCACGATCCGACGGCGGATGATGTCACGGGCGATCCTGGCCTCGGCGGCCCGCTGGGCGTTGGCGCCGACGTCGGAGGGATTGCTCTTGAGGTGCATGCCGAGCAGGGCGATCTTCCGGCCACAGACCGTGAAATAGGCGACCGCATGCCGCTGGAGCACCGCTTCCTCGCTCCGCTCCATGCCGCGTTCGTCCACGAACGTGTAGGGCTGCCGCAGCCAGGCGTCGTCACCATCCCCATCATCCGCGACGGCTTCCGCCCCGCCGCCGCGGGCCGGCCGCCGTTTGGGAACGTGAGCGTGGATCCGGCGGCCGTCGATCTCGTCGGGCTCGATCCGGGAGAAAATGGCCACGTCAAAGCCGGAAAAACTGTCGGCGCCGTCAACGTGATAGCCGCGGAAGTCCTCCATGCCCTTCTGCCGCAGGATCGACGTCACCGCCTCGACCCCCTCCTTCGAAACCACTTCCGGCATCACGAGGATGTCGGGGTCGATCGCTTCGATCACGTCCGCGATCCGGTCGATGTGCCGCTTGCGCGCGGGCTCGAACCGAAACCGGGTGAGCCGCGTCGATTCCCCGGGAGCCGCGAGATTCTCGGCATTGAAGCAGGCGATCCGCAGCCGGCAGGAATCCTCACCGGCGCCGCCCGACGACCAGGCGAGGGCGACCCCGAGCGCGAGCGCGCCCGCAACCGCATGACGACCCGTTCCATTCCTGCACGGTTGACCGGGTGAACGCTTCATCGTTAGAGTTCCGGTCCACTTTTCCTCGAAGCACCTTCTCGACACCCATGCCCCACCAAGATACCCGGACGCTCGAATCCGGCACGCCCCGCCTCGCACGCCTTGTTCGCACCGGTGAAACGCACGTCGGACGGGGGGTCTTCGCCCGCCGGAGGATCGCATCGGGGATCGTCCTTGCCGAGGTGCAGGGCACGATTCTCGACGAGCATCCCGAGGATTCCAGCTACGTGATGGAGCTCCCGGGGGGCAGGCTCCTCGACCCCGCCGCCCCGCTGCGGTTCATGAATCACAGTTGCGATCCCAACTGCGAACTTTTCTACTGGGAGGCTGAGCCCGGTGACATGGAGGAAGAGCGGCTGTGGCTGCAGACGATCCGCCCGATCGAATCGGGCGCCGAACTCCTGATCGACTACAGCTGGCCGGCCGACGCGGCGATCCCGTGCCGCTGCGGGGCTCCGAACTGCCGCGGCTGGATCGTGGACCCGGCGGAGTTGCACCTCGTGCAACGGGAGCCGACGGAGACGGACGCCTGACGACGTCCGATCGGGCGACACCGTCGGGGCCGAAATGGCACCGGGCCGGCTGGCTGGTCGCGGCGGTCCTCACGGCGGTCGCCCTGTTCGGCATCTCCCGGCTGCGGATGGACGACGACCTCAGGTCGCTCGTCCGCGACAGCAGCGACGAGTTTCGCCTCATCGACGAGGTCGCCGCGATCTTCGGCCCCCCCGACCGCGACTGCATCGTCCGGGCCACCTCCCGATCGGGCGACATCTTCGGGGCCGAGCCCCTGGCAGCCCTCGAGGCGCTCGCGGGCAAACTCGAACGAATCGAGGGTGTGGCACAGGTGCGCAGCATGTTCGACATCCGCCGGCAGGGCGCCGCCGGTGCGGTGCTGCCGGTGATCCCACGCCGGTCAGAGCCGCTCGACGCCGACTCCCGCGCCGAGGCCAAGGAGCGGGCGGGAAGGCATCCACTGGTCGCCGGTCACCTCCTCTCCGCCGACGCCGCGTCGTCGCTTCTGCTGGTGCAAATCGCGGGCGACAGCCCGCTGCTGTCGGCGGAGACCGTCGCGCGGATCGAGGCCGTCATCGCCGCCGACACCAGCGCCGGGGGGCCGCTGGCGCTCGAACTGACCGGCCTGCCGGCACTGCGGGAGCAGGCCACGCGGGCCCTGCGGCGCGACATGATCATGTTCAACTCGGTCGGCATGTCGCTGGCCGTGATCCTCTCGGCGGCGGTGGCGCGGAGCCTGCGGTCGACCGTGGTGGCCTGCGTGCCGCCGCTCGTCGGAGCCGTCTGGGCCCTGGGCATCCTCGGCCTCTGCAACGCCCCGGTGAACATCCTCACGAGCGTCGTGCCCTCGTTGGCCCTCGTGGTGGGCACCTGCGACTCGATTCACTTCATCGAGGACATGCGCCGCAGCGTACGCCGGGGGATCGACCCGCTGACCGCCTCTTCCGGTGCCATGCAACGGGTGGGCAGGGCCTGTGGCCTGACGAGCATCGTGACCGCGATCGGTTTCGCATCGCTGGCCGTCGCCCAGATCGAGGCGGTGCGGACGTTCGGCATCGCCGCGGCGGTCGGAGCCCTGGCGAGCTTCATGGCGGTCACACTGCTCACGCCGCTGCTCGCCGCCACGCGGTTTTGCAGCGGCCTGCGGCTGGGCCGCTCCTCGCGGCTGGCCGGACGGGCCGCCAACATGCTCGCCGCCTTCTCGGTGCGGCACGCCCGACCGCTGGTGGGCCTCGCCTGCGGCCTCACCGCGGCGCTCGGGCTCGTCGGTGCGCGGCTCGATGCCGACAACCGGATCGTCGATTCCCTGCCGGCGGGCGCCCCCGCCTCGCGGGCCCTCGCCCGCGTGGATGCCGAATTCGGCGGGGCGATGGGGATCGACGTCGTCGTCGGCTGGCCCGAGGGGCTCGACTGGCGCGATCCGGCGGTCCTGGCGTCGCTCTCGCGGGTCGAGGAGCTGCTCGGCCGCGAGGCGGGCATCTCGCGGCCGATCTCGCTGTCGACGATCGCCGGCGAACTGCCCCCCCGGGCACGCCGGCGGCTCGATGCCGCCAGCGTGAGCGACCTCGTGGCCCCCGACGCCCGCATGGCCCTGGTGCGGGCCCGCGTCAGCGACCTCGGCTCCCGGACACTCGAGGGCGTCTACGACCGGATCGATTCCGGACTGGCCGGGATCGAGCGTGAGTCGCCGGGCTGGCGGCTGCGGCTCGTGGGGATGTCGGTCGTTTCGGCCCGCAACATCCGGCAGCTCGTCCGCGACCTGGGATCGAGTCTCGTGTTGGAGGTGCTCGTGATCGGCTGCATCCTCGCGATCGCCTTCCGCTCGCTGCTGGCCGGGATCGTGAGCCTGATCCCCAACGTCTTCCCGCTCGCCGTGATCGCCGCGATGCTCGTGCTCACCGGCCGCGCGCTCGACCCGGCCACGGTGATCGTGTTCAACGTCTGCCTGGGCCTGGCGGTCGACGACACCGTGCACGTGCTTTCGGCCCTTGCCCGCAGTCGCCGGGAGGGAATCTCGATCGCCACCTCGGTCCGCCGCGCGGTGGCCGAAACAGGCAATGCCGTCATGATCGGCGGCGTGGTGCTCACGGTGGGCTTTGCGGGCGTCACCGCCAGCAGCGTGCCGGCGCTGGCCGGTTTCGGGATGCTGGCCTGCGCCGCCGTGGCCGCCGCCACGCTGGCCGAGCTCGTGTTTCTGCCGGCCCTGCTCGTGGTCACCGACGACATCGTCAAGCGGCGCTGGCCGGTCTTTCGCGACGGCATCTTCGGCACCGGGCCGCTCGCCTGGTCCACGGGAACCCGCGGCAAGGCGGCGGAGGCCTCCGGCTGATACGGCTCCTCCTTCATCCTCAGGCGTGATCCACCGGGTTCTGCAGATGGATCGGATGTTTTTCCTGCGAAGCGTCCGGTAGTTCCTGATGGCTTCCGCCGTGGCCATCGCAGCCTGTGAGCGACCCCTCCCTGGCGATAAAGATGGCCAAGCCGACACGATCAGGGGTCGCAGGGAACCACGCATGCGGCGTCGTTCTTCTCGGCGAACAACGAGACCGTGAGGGGCTACCCGTGCCCCGGGAGCCGGCGCAGGCCGACCAACCGCCTGCGGCGGATCGGTGCCCGGCGGAGCCATGGATGGCGGAGCGCAGACGCCTCCGAGGGAACGGAGGCCCGGAGGGCCGTCGTGAACGTCCGGCGACGGGGTATGGGTCGGCAGGCTAGGCCGTCGCGGCCACGACGGCGGCGAGGGTCTCGACCGTGTGGACGATCTGCTCCTCGGTGTGCTCGCACGTCAGGAAGAACCGCACACGGGCGGCCGTCTCGCGAACGGCCGGATAGAGGATGGGCCGGGCGTTGATCCCCCGCTCCAGCAGCATCTGGGAGACCAGCATCGCCCGGGCGGAACTGCCCAGGATGATCGGGATCACCGGCGTGTCGCTGCTCGTGCCGGTGTCGAGGCCGACGTCGTTGGCGAGCTTGAGAAACAGGTCGGACCGTTCGCGGAGCCGGGCAAGCCGCCAGGGCTCGCGGCGGATCACCCGCACCGCCTCGAGGGCCGCGGCGGCGTTCGGCGGCGAGCAGGCGGTGGAAAACACGAAAGCCGGCGTGGTGAAGCCGAGATACGAAATCAACCGCTCGGGCCCGGCGAGGTAGCCGCCCTGCGCTCCCAGCGCCTTGCTGATCGTGCCCATCCAGAGATCACCCTCGCGGGCATCGACGCCGAAGAAGTCGCAGATGCCACGGCCCTCGGGCCCCATCGTGCCGATCGAATGGGCCTCATCGACGTAGAGAATCGCGTCGTGCTTCCGCTTCACCTCGATGAACCGCGGCAGGTCCGGATAGTCGCCATCCATGCTGTAGACGCCCTCGATCGCGACCACGATGCGACGATATTGCGACCGCAGGTCACCCAGCAGGCTGTCGAGTTGCCGATGGTCGTTGTGGCGGAACGAACGCTTGCCGGCCTTGGAGAGCGCCGCTCCCTGCACGATGCTGTTGTGGGCGAGTTCGTCGTGAAGGATCAGGTCACCGGCCCCGAAAAGATGGCTGAAGACGGAGGCATTGGTGCCGTAGCCACAGGGAAACATCACCGCCCGCTCGGTGCCGATGAATTCGGCGAGTTCGGCGTCGAGCGCGTCGAGGATCGTGTTGTTGCCGCCGACCATCCGGCTGGCCGAGGCGCTGCAGCCGAAGCGATCGATCGCGTTCTTGGCCGCCTGCCTGACATCGGGATGTCCGGCCAGGCCGAGGTAGTCGAAACTCGTGAACGAGATCGTGTCGCGGCCACGGAGCGTCGCGACACGGCCATCGACCGCCTCGTTGGCCAGCAGGAACGGGTTTTCGAGGCCAGCGGCCTCGAGTCCGGCAAGCCTCTCCTCCAGCGCGTCGCACTCGGGCCAGGGCGAATCGGTCCCGGCGGCGGGCCGCATCGCAGGCCGGCTCGCCGCCGGGCTCGGCGACGGGCTCGTGGCGACTCGGGCGGCCCGGTCGGCCGCGTCGAACATGTGCTCGGCGACCTGTTCGATCAGATCGCCGCAGGTGCGGACCGCCACGAGCCAGGAGGCATGAAACCGCATCTGGTAGCGACCTTCGAGGCGATTGACGGCGTCGAGAAATCGTTCGGAATCGATGCCCGCCTCGGCGAGCGATGAATGGGTGGAGAGCCGGCCGGGCCGACCCGCGGGCCTGACCTGCTCGAGCGTCTCGATCACGACCTCTGAGATCGCCGAGCGGCCGTGGGCGCCCGGCCGCTGACGGACGGCGGATTCCTCGGTGCCGTGAAACGGCACCGGACCGGACATCAACTTGACGGGGGACTGCGGGACATCCGTGGCCATGGCGTGAACCTCAGAAAGCGAGCCGGGAAGAAAAAGCGGTGGCGGGAGGGACCGGCCTCAGGGGAGGCGGCCGTCCACTATAGGAAATCCGGACCCGACAAGAAGCCGCGTGGGGCCTGAAAAACGCCAAAATCGGATTTTGGAGGCTGCTGCGCGGAAAAGATTTCCACGGATGCGGAATGTTCTGCCCCCCGAATACCGCCATCAGGTGGCGAGCAGCTTGCGGAGAACGAACGGCAGGATGCCGCCCGCCTGAAACTGGTCGAGTTCCACCGGCGTGTCGATCCGCACGAGGCAGGGAATCTCCCGCACCGTCCCATCGGGCCCCGTCGCCCTGACGACGACCGTGGACCGCGGCGTGAGGCCGTCGAAGGGAATGTCGAACGTCTCCTCGCCGGTGAGCCCGAGCTTCTGCCACGGCTCGGGGAGCACGAGCGGCAACACGCCCATGC
>SXGQ01501488.1_pt1 | contig 31769 bp, 24 predicted proteins | sample 3178371 | NCBI WGS metagenome assembly SXGQ01 (sample SAMN11356859, study PRJNA531348) | freshwater metagenome | isolation source: freshwater sample F1-20 | place: China: Fuxian Lake, Yuxi | collected 2017-12-25
GCGCCGCACGCACCGTGGGGGGCGGTATGGGAGTCGCCGCAGGCGATCGTGGTGCCTGGCTGGGTGAGACCCTGTTCCGGACCGACCATGTGGACGATGCCCTGGGTGCCAGTCGTGGTGTCGAAGAAGCGGATGCCGTAGTCCTTGGTGTTCTTACGGAGGGCCTCGATCATCTCCTGGGCGATCGGGTCGGAGTAAGGCTCCTTGAGCTCGTTGGTCGGGACGATGTGGTCGACCGTGGCGAAGGTGCGCTGCGGGTATTTCACCTTGAGGCCGAGGTCCCGGAGCATGCCGAAGGCCTGGGGGCTCGTCACCTCATGGATGAGGTGCGTGCCGATGAACAATTGGGTCTGCCCGTTAGGCAGCTTGCGCACCGTATGCGCTTCCCAAACTTTCTGGAACAGGGTCTTAGCCATCTTGGTAAAAGGTGAAGGGTCAACGTAGGAAGGGACCGGGGCTGGTCAATCCTGCAGGCAAGCCGAGGGCGGGCATATTTGATGATAAAACGGCCATCCCGCAGGAGCGGACGCCGCCGTGTCTTGACCCGCTCGCCCCTCCCCTTCCATCCTGCACCCATGGACCGTACGCTCACCCTTAGCTTCTCCTGCCCAGACACCAGCGGCATCGTGGCCGAGGTCTCCGCGTTCGTCGCCGGCCATCAGGGCTGGATCACGGAAGCCAGCCAGCACACCGAGCACGAGCTTTCCCGCTTCTTCATGCGCGTCGAGATCCGGGCCGAGTCGCTCGACTTCCCCGCCGGTGAATTCGCCCAACGCTTCGCCCCTGTGGCAAAGAAGTTCGCGATGGACTGGAAGGTCTCCGACTCCGCGCGACCGCGCCGCGTCGTCCTGCTCTGCTCCAAGCAGGAGCACTGCCTGTACGACCTGCTCGCCCGCCACGTCGCCCAGGATTTCCCCTTCGTCGTCCCCTGCGTGATCTCCAATCACGAAGACCACCGCAAGATCGTCGAAGCCCACGGCATCCCGTTCCACTTCGTCCCGGTGACGCCGGAGACGAAGCACGCGGCATTTCGTAAGATGGAGCAGATCTTCCGCGACGCGAAAGCGGATCTCATCGTCCTCGCCCGCTACATGCAGGTGCTCGACGAACCGATGTGCCGCGACTTCGCCGGTAAGATCATCAACATCCATCACTCGTTCCTGCCCTCGTTCGCCGGTGCCAAGCCTTACCATCAGGCGCATCGCCGCGGCGTGAAGCTCATCGGCGCCACCTGCCACTTCGTCACGCCCGAGCTCGACGAAGGACCCATCGTGGAACAGGACGTGATCCGCATCGACCACTCGGACACGCCGGAAGACATGGCCCACCTGGGCAAGGACATCGAGAAGGTCGTGCTCGCCCGCGGCCTGCGCGCCGTCGTCGAGGACCGCGTTCTCCTCGCTGGCAATAAGACCGTTATCTTCCGTTAAAAACCGCCCCGGCGGAAGGGTTTGGCGTTGGCGGAAGGACGGACGAAAGACAGGATAAGTGACCCCTCACTATGCGTCCCCTTTGCGCCTTCCTCTTTGCGACCTCCGTCGCTTTCGCCGCCGTTTCCCCGGAAGAGATCACGCCGTCGAAAAAAGCTCCCTTCTTGCAGCCCGCCGAAGCTGCGCGCGGCGAACTGCATGAATCCATCAAGACTTATATGGCCAAGGAGCCCGGCACATTCGGCGCCCATCCGGCGGCAGCGGATTTCCCGGGCATCGTCGAAGCCAAAGAGCGCGTCGCCCGCAAGGTCGTCTACGATTCCAATCTCGTCCATCGCTGGGACACCACCGCCGGCAATGCACCCAACCTCGCCACCGGCCCGGACGCCTGGCAGGAGACCGGACTCTACGCCGCGCCGGGCGAGGTCGTGATCGTGAAGGTTGCTTCGCTTCCCGAGCACCGCGTGATCAAGATCATCGTCGGCTGCCACCGCGACAGCCTGCTCAAGCTCGATAAGTGGAACCGCTTCCCGGTGATCAACCGGACGTTCGAGCTGAAGGTCGGCGACAATAAGATCGCCAACGCGTTCGGCGGCCAGCTCTTCATCCAGAGCTCCCACAAGGATTGGCGGAAGCCGGTGAAGGCGTCGCCCTCCACTCCATTGGAATTCAGCAACGCCGTCGCGATGCCCACCTACGTCCTCGGCAAGGACACTCCCGACACCTGGATGAAGGCTAAGCAGCACCCCGCTCCGTGGGTCACGCTCGTCGGCAAACATGTGATTCTCCACGTTCAGGCCTCCGAAGTGAAGAAACTCACCGACCCGAAAGCGCTGCTGGAATGGTGGGACAAGGCTTTGGCACTCGAAGGTGACCTCGTCGCGCTGAACCGTCTCGCCCCGGAACGCGTCGTCCCGGACCGGCAGATCTCCGCCGGCTTCATGCACTCGGGCTACCCGTTCATGTGTTGGATCGAGCCGTCACAGAAGGACAGCATCGACCTCCCGAAGCTGACCAAGGAAGGCAACTGGGGGTTCTTCCATGAGCTTGGCCATAACCACCAGCGCCGCGACTGGACCTTCGACGGCCAGACGGAAGTGACCTGCAATTTCTTCTCCCTCTACGTGATGGAAAAACTCGTCGGTAAGCCGCAGGGCCGCGGCCATCCGGCGATGGAGAAGATCGATGAGCTCCTCGCCAAGCGCTTCGCCGCCGAACCCAACAAGGGCCCGTTCGAACAGCTCGCGACATTCGTCGTCCTGATCCGTGCCCATGGCTGGGAACCCCTCCGCCAGACGCTCCGCTCCTACGCCGCCGAACCCGCACCGAAGGGAGCGTCGAAGGAACAACTGCAGAGCCTCTTCGCCCTGCGCTACGGCAAGGCCGCCAAGGCCGACGTGAGCGAGTATTTCGAGAAGATGGGCTACCACGTCGAGCCGGCCGCCAAAGGAGCGCTCAAAGGCCTTCCCGCCTTCAAGCCGAGCCTGCCCACGCCGGCTAAGTGACGCTGCGGCAACGGTTCCCGTGGTGACGCCTTCTGCCTCGCCCTGCGGACTGATTTAAACTTAATACGCCCCGTCGGCCCTCACCGACGTTTTCCGACCATGTCCCTCATTTCCCGCCTTTCCGCCCGCCTCCAGAACCACCCCAAACGCATCGTCTTCCCGGAAGGTGCCGACGCCCGCGTCATCCAGGCCGCCCGCCAGTTCGTGGTAAAGAAGCTCGGCGTGCCGATCCTCGTCGGCGACCGCCAGCGCATCAAGGTCAACGCCGCCCGCCTCAATATCAGCCTCGAAGGCATCCGCGTCATCGAACCGGAACGCAGCGACGAGCTCAAGAGCTTCACGGAGAAACTCGAATCGATCCAGCGCTACGGCAATACGAACCTCCAGGGCAATCCGGCCGAACTCGCCCTCAACCCGAATTACTTCGCCTGCCTGATGGTCGCCACCGGCGGCGCCGACGCCCTGATTTCAGGCGCCACGCTGCACGCCTCCTCCGGCCTGCGCGCCATCCTCCAAGTGATGCCCCGCCAGACGGGCGTCGAGACGGTTTCCTCGATGCAGATCCTCGAATCCGAAGAGGGTAAGTTCGGCATCGAAGGCGTGCTCTTCCTCGCCGATTGCGGCGTGATCCCCGATCCGACCGCCGAACAGCTCGCCGATATCGCGGTGACCACCGCGGGTCTCGCCGGCCACCTGACCAACACGACCCCGAAGGTCGCGATGCTCGCCTACTCGACCCACGCCTCCAATCCACGACTCGCCTCGGTGAAGAAAGTCCAGGTCGCCACCGACCTCGCTCGCCGCAAGGCCCGTGAACTGGGCATCACCTGCGATATCGATGGCGACATGCAGGCCGACGCGGCGATTAATCCATTCGCAGCCCAGTCCAAGGAAGTCGCCGGCGCGGTCGCCGGACGCGCGAGCGTGCTGATCTTCCCCGACCTCAACTCGGGCAACATCGCTTCGAAACTCGCCCAGCACATCGCCGATATCCCGGCCTACGGCCAGATCCTCACGGGCCTTGAGCGCCCCGCCGCCGAAATCTCCCGCGGCGCCAGCGCCCACGATATCTTCGGTACGGCGGTCATTGTCGCCGCCCAGGCGGTCGACAAGTCCTACCTCTTCCCAAAGCTCAAGGACGGACCCGCTGCCTGACCATGGCCGTACGCAAACGTTTCGCCGATAACGTTCCCGGGCTGCTCGCGCGCCCGATGAACCTCGATACGCGGCGGATCTTCGTCGCGGCGACGCGCATGAACGACGGCAAGACGACCACCTGCCTCGGCCTCACGGCCGCCCTCCAGGCGATGGGCCTGCACGTGGGCTATATCAAGCCGATCGCCCAGCGCGTGGTGATGTCGGGCGAAGACCAGGTCGACGAGGATACGCTCCTCATCGATGGGCTCTTCGACCTCGATATCCCGATCGCCGCGATGTCGCCCGTGGCCATCGGCCCTGACTTCACGAAGCAGTATCTCGAGAACCCCGATGAGATCGGCCCGCAGCTCAAGGATCGCATCTGCCGCGCCTTTGACCGAAGCGCCTACGGCAAGGACATCGTGGTCGTCGAAGGCTCCGGCCATGCCGGCGTGGGTTCGGTCTTCGGCGCCTCCAACGCCGACAACGCCAAAGTACTCGGATCCAAGGCCATCATCGTCGCGGCGGGTGGCATCGGAAAGCCGATCGATGAGATCGCCCTCAACAAGGCGCTCTTCGACAAGGCCGGCGTGCAAGTGGTCGGTGCCATCCTGAACAAGGTGATGCCGGACAAACTTGAATTCATCCGCGACTTTGCTGGTCGCGGCCTACGTAAGCTCGGCGTGCCGCTGCTCGGCGTCGTCCCCCTCCAAGAGATGCTCGTCTACCCGAACCTCGACCAGGTGGCCGACGAGACCAAAGCCCGCTGGATCCACCAACCCGAGGGCCTCCGTCGCGTCCGCCGTGTGGTCATCGGCGCGATGTCCGCCCGCCGACATGCCGAATACCTCCGCGTCCCCGGCACCCTCGTCATCGTCCCGGGCGACCGCGAAGACCTCCTCGAAGCCTTCATCCTCGGCGACGGTGCGAAGTCGCTCTCCGGTGTCATTTTTTCCAACGGCTTGCTCCCCAACGACGACATCGTCCGGCGGATGAAAGAAGCCGGCATCCCCCTGGCCGCCGTCGAGGCCGAATCCTTTGCGGTCACGGCTCGGATCAATAACATGTCGGTGAAGACGATGCGGCAGGACGCCGACAAGATCCCCGTCATCCAGAAGATGATCTCGGAATCGGTCGATATCCCCACCCTGCTTAAGTCGCTCTAAAGCTCAGACCGTTCGCAGCACCTCGCTGAGGCGCGTGAAGTGTGCCTCATCGAAGCCCATCGCCCGCTTCAGGAAGGCATCTCGCTCGATGAGGTTGGGGATTTTGCCCGCTTCCCGCCACTGGGCCGTGGTGATGAGCCCGCGTAAGCGCACCCAGAAAGCCCCGACGGGTACGGGATAATCGCTGCCGTGCAGGAAACGGCCCAAACGACCGGATTCCTTGACCTGCTTGAGGACGCCGCTGCGGATCGGGCTGTTAAGAGCGCTGGTGTCCGCATACATCTTGGGGAATTCATCCATGAGTTTGATGAGCTCGCCGAAGTAGTTCTGGTCGAAGAAGTGGCTGTTGCCTGAAGAATGGGCGGCGATGACCTTGACGCCGAGTTCCAGAGGACGGCGTAAGACCCGCGGATCCTGATAGGAACGGTTGATGACCGGCACGGTCATTTCGCCGCCAGTATGACAGAGGAACGGGAGGTCCGCAGCCGCCATGCGGCGCCAGAACTCATCATACTGAGGCAGCGAGCAATCCACGTTCTGGCAATTCGGGAGCAGCTTGAGGGCGCGGGCGCCGGAGGCCAGGCAGCGGTCCAGCTCCTCCAAGGCGTCCTTACGCCCCGGATGGATCGACACCGCGGGCACGAACTCCGGATTCTCGCGGCAGACCTTGAATAAGTAGTCGTTCGGCACATGGAACGAACCAAAGTCCATCTTCTTGCCTTCTTCGTCGTAGACCTCGTCCTGCGCGAGCAACAAGGCCTTGTCGACATACGAGCCGCGGATGAGTTCGCGAAGGGCCTCGACGTATTTCACGTCGAAATCCTTGTGCGTGAGCGGCAGCGGCATGCCGACGGCCCGACGCATGACCTCGCTGAGCGCCCTCAGCCAGAGGCCTTCGATCCGCAACCAGCACCCGCTGCCGTCTTGGCCGTTTCCGACGAGGTGGACGTGGCAATCATAGCGTATTGGTGACATTGGAATAATCAGGGGGCGGACGTTTTTAAGCGTCCTTTTTGTCGGCGGTGATCCGGCCGTAAAGCCAGGCGATGCCGAAGAAGGCGACCGCCAAGGCGGTGCAGGCCGCGATGCGGCCGAGCATGTCGGTGATATCGTGCGAGAGCACCCGGATGGTCGCGATGGCCAGGCCGACGAGGCCGACCATCCGTAAAGCGCGCGTGGCCAGCAGATGTCCGATGACGAACGTCAGCACGGAGGCCAAGGCCCAGAAGAGCGAGACGCCTGCGCCAGGCAGATGGGCCAGCATGACGAAACTCATGAAGAACAAGGAGCCGACGCCAAGGGCGGCACGCTGCACGGTACCCCAGGCTCCCTGTTCCTTCGTGTGGACGACAAGGACGTATAGCAGGCAACCATGGCCGAGCAGGATGAACGGCGATTGGGCTAGGCCGAGCTGCCTCAAACCAGCCCCCTCCGCGACCACGCCCTGGACGAAAAACCCGACGAGGCCGCCGGCGGCAGCCAAGGAAAGATCCGACGGAATGGCTCCAAGTCGGCGCCAGTGAAAGGTGATTCCGACCAGGATCGTCGCACCCGCAGACCAAAGCAAGGCGAGTCGCCAGGCGGACGGAGACCAGCTTGCGGTCGCCGGCGAAAGAAGGCGGCTGACGAGGTGATGGGTGAACGCGAAGAGCACGACGGCCGTCACGAACGTCAAAGCAAAGCGAAGGACCCTGCTGCCATCGCCGGCTCGACCAACAAGCCGCCACATGGCGACACTGTTGCCGACCAGCACCAACGCGGCCCAGAAGACCGCCCAAGCGGACGGCTCCGAACCGACGATCGGACGCCAGAAGATGACAAGCACAGCAGAGAAGAGGTATCCCGGGGCGGCGGCCCAAAGCAGAGCCGGACGGAAACGCACGGCGGCGACCAGCAACAGCACGAGCCACGGCCAACCGGTGTCGACCTTCGGTAATTGATCCTGGACGTCCAGCACGACGGCGGCCAGGCCAAGGATGCCGACGATGCGACGGAATTTCTGCCAACCCGAGATGCGCTCCCAATCCTCGCGAAATGCCAGCATCAGGCCGAAGGCCGCGATACCAGCCAGCGCGATCCAGGGCTCCGCCGGCGGGTGGTCGATGAAAGCGAAGGTCGCGACGCCGGCGAGGGCCTCCGAAGACCAGCGGACGAGCTCCGAGCGCGTGCGCGTGCCGACGACCAAGGTAACCGCGGCGGCGAGCGCCCAGATGAGCCAGACGAGATGCGGATCCACGAGCCATGCCAGCCCGGCGCCCACGAAGCCAACCGCCGCCAAGAGCAACACCTCGAAGACAAGCTGACTTCGCCCCCGCTCCAGCAGTCCGGCGAGAGCGGCGACTGAGGCGATAAGCAGGGAAACTGTCGCCCGATCCCCCTCTGCCCCTTGTGCCAGGAAAAGCGCGATGAAAGCCGGAGAAAAGAAGCTCGCGAGCTGGAAAGCCGCACGGGCATCACGCCCAAGCAACACAGCATCGTCCTTTACCAAGCGGTCGCCAATCCAGAGCACGAGGAACGAACCCAGCGCGGCGAGTTGCAGCGGCAGATAATTCGCACCGTTCGACGGCATGGCGTCGTAAAGGAACAACAGGCAGGCCTGAGAGCCGATCAACCCCAGCACGCCGGCGGAGCCCCACGGGCCGCGCACCATCAGGATGACGCCGAGTAAGGCAATCAAACCGGCACCCGTCGCCGTAGACCCAGGCGCCGCACCGGACCCAATGGAGAAATACACCGCGACGGTGGCGAATACGACCGCGAGCTGGCCGAAGAGTTTGCTGCCCTTGGCCAGGGCGACGAAGGCGACGCCGAAGGCCACGAGGAACTGGACCAAGGCGGCCTGAGCCGGGCTTTCACAGACCCGCATCTTATCGAGTCCGTAGGTAGCCCAGGCGGCGAACTGCCAGACCGCGAGACCAGTGGCGGCAAGCACCTCTCCCAAGTCCTTGCGCTTGGCCGAAAGACGGAGGCCGCCCCAGAAAAGGCCCGCGCCAACCAAAGCCACCTCGATGACACGCACAATCGGCGGAATCGTGGAACGCAGGTTAAGCCAGATGCCGAGGAAGACGACCGCGGCGACGGCGAGCACCCCGCCCACACGCACGGCCCACCAGGCTCCGAGCGCATACTCGCCCTTGAGGTCAGCCGGAGGCAACAGCCCGAGATCGCGGAGTCGCTCAGAGAGAGGATCAGGCTGCGCGACAGCAGCTCGAACCGGAGCCACTGGCTGCACCTGCGTCGACGGGAGAGGCGGAGGCGCGATGGGCGCAGTGGCGACGGAGGCAGTCGGAGCGGCCACCGAAGGCTCCGCGACCGAATTCGCCGGGCTCGCTGGCAACCTTTTATCCAAGACCGCTAAACGCTGTTCCAGCGATTTCACTTCCCCGATGAGCTTGAAGAAACGGATTGGCAGGTAGAGTCCGAGCCCAAGGCAGGCAAAGCCAATCAAGACCGATAATGCTTCCATGCCCTCAAACTAGGCGCCGACCACAAGGAGGCGAGGCTTAGCTGCCCAGCCAAATATCGAATTTTTCGATAACCCCTTTCGGGGCTCAGACGACGGATCGGCCCCGCAGCCAGACGCTAGCCACTTCCGGCCGGACCGAGGAACTGTCCCAATGGAATGCCATAAGGTCAGCCGGCTGACCTATCGCCAAGACTCCCCTACCCCCGACCTGCCGGCCGGGGGCGACCGTTAGCAAGGCGATCGCTTCGCCCAAGGTCAGCCCGACCTGATTCACGAGCACGGGAATCGCCGCGGTCATGGGTAAAGCAGCCCCAGCGAGGTAATTACCGGTACCGTCATCGATCGCGAGGAAACCATCAGCTCGCAGCTCAACCTTACCACCGATGGGGGTCTCATACTTGCCGGCGGGCAGGCCGCCTAAGGTAACCGTGTCGGAGACGACCAGCGATCGCTCGAGCCCTTTGGCCCGAAGCATGGTCTTGAGTTGTGCAGGTGTCAGATGATGCCCATCGGCGATGAACATGGCGGTCAGGCGATCGTCCGCCAGCTGCGGCCAAAGATGGTTATGACGCCGGTTCAACATGGCGTGCGAACCGTTGCCGAGGTGCGTGGAAAGGGTCGCGCCAGCGCTGACCGCCGCCTCGATCTGGGCGGCGTCGGCGGAAGTATGACCGAGCGAGACCGTGACGCCGGACTTCACGAGATGGCGGATATAAGCAGGCGCCTCTGGCCAGTGCGGCGAAAGCGTGACCAGTTTCACGAGCCCGCCGACGGCCAGCTGCCATCGGTCGAACTCGGCGACGGAAGGCGCGCGGACATCGGCCGCGGGGTGCGCGCCGCGCGGGCCGTCCTCGGGTGCGATGTGCGGTCCTTCGACATGGATACCGGCGACCATCGCGGCGACTTCCGGATGCTGCGCGCAAGCCTCGCGAATCGTCCGTAAGGCAGCGATAAGTCGGGCTTCCGGCGCGGTGATGAGTGTCGGCAAGAAAGTCGTGACGCCCACCTTGAGCATCGCCCGGCAAAGGGCCTGGACGGTCGCGACGTCGAGTGTGAGCCCATTGAGGTCATGGCCGGCATAGCCATTAACCTGCAGGTCGACGAAGCCCGCGCTAAGCCACTGCTTCTCACCATGCTCCTGGAAGTCGATTGCCTTGATCAGCTCGCCCTCGGTCGTGACCACGATGCCCCTGCCCGTCGAGGGATCGCGGCCGAGGATGCGCTGGGACGAGGCGACGGACACGGCTCAGCGCGAAAGTTCCGAGGCGGCGGCCGCGTCGATATACAGCGTACAGTCAGCGTGCTGCTGGACGATCGAAGCAGGACAGGTCGGCGTCACCGGACCTTCGACGGTTCCCTTAACGGCGGCGGCCTTGCGCTTGTCCGGCACGGAAAGAATCAGGCACGCGCTCTTCATGATCTGACGGATAGACATCGAGACGGCCTGCTTGGGCACGTCATCGAAGGTCGGGAACCAGCCTTCGCCGAACTGCTGCTGGCGGCAGGCGTGATCGAGGTTCACCACGATGTAAGGGACTTCGGTGGCGAAGTCGGCGGGCGGATCGTTGAAGGCGAGGTGGGAATTCTCACCGATGCCGGCGAAACAGAGGTCGATGGGGCAGGCGGTGATGCGGTCGTTCAGGCGCTTGAGCTCGGCGCCCATATCCGCGGCATCGCCATCGACCGGGACGAACTCAGGCTGCGCGGGAAGCTGGCTGATGAAGCGTTCGCGCAGGTATTTCCGGAAGCTGGCGCCATGCGATGCAGGCAGTCCGACATATTCGTCGAGATGGAAGACCGTGACCTTGGACCAATCGATACCAGGCTCCTTGATTAAGCGCTTCAACGTCTCGAACTGGCTGGCACCGGTGGCGATAATGATGTTCGCGCGGCCTTTCTTGGCCAAGACGTCGCGCAGCACCTTGGCCCCTTGCGCGGAAGCGGCCTGCCCCATGGCGACGGCATCGGTAGATTTCTGGATTTTCATTGGAAAGGGGTCAGCCGACACTGCCCGAAGCGCAACCGTGGGCAAGTGCCTATCCCCTTCCTATTCGGCAGGAAACCTCCGATTAGCCGACCAGGTTCAAGCCGCGCATCGTTCCGGTCGACGACGCGAACTTATCCGCATCGATGCCCATGCGCTGGAGCATGGAAACGAAGAGGTTCGGCAGCGGGGCGTTGTGCTCGGTGTCGAACACATGGTGCTGACCATGATTGAAACCTCCGCCCATGAAGAGCGTCGGCAGGTTGTTCGTCGTGTGGGCGCTGGCGTTACCAAGGTTGCTGCCGTAGAGGATCATCGTGCGGTCAAGGAGCGGGGCGCCGTCTTCCTTCGAGGTCTTGAGGTCCGCCATGAGCTTCGCGAGCAGGCGCATGTGCATGCTGTCGATATCCTTGAGCTGCGAAAGCTTCTTGGCCGACTTACCATGGTGCGAGAGGCTGTGATAGCCGTCCGTCGTGGTGTGGACGTGGTCGATATCCAAGGCCGGCGTGTTCACGCTATCCAGCATGAGCGTCACGGCGCGGGAAGAGTCGGTCTCGAAGCAGAGGCGGGCCATGTCGTACATCAGGCTGACCTTATCCATGTACTCCTTCGGGCTGCTGGGATCGAGCGGCGCGGAGGTCTTGGCCACCGGACGGGGCTTCCGCTCCCACTCCTTGGACATCTGCATACGCTGTTCGAGTTCGCGGACGCTGGTGAAATACTGGTCGAGACGATCGCGGTCCTGCCCGCCCATCGTGCGGCGAAGCTCGCCCGCCTGACCGCCGACCGCATCGAGGATGCTCTGGCCGAGCTGGAGGCGACGCTCCTGGGCCTGCACTTCGGCGGCGGAACCGCCCATGAACATCCTACGAAAGACCTCGGAGGCCTTCTCTTCCGTCGGAATCATCACGCCGCCCGCCGTCCAGGAAAGGCTGCGCGAACCGCGGGCGCAGTTGACGCCGAGCGTCATCGAAGGGAAACGCGTCAGGTGTCCGATACGTTCGGCCATGAATTGGTCGAGGGAGATCGTGTTCCGGAAGCCGCCGCTGCTCGGATGGGGGGCCGCGGTGAGGAAGCAATTATCCGCCGGGTGGCCGCCGTCGACGTCCGGGTGCGAGACGCCGGAGAAGACGCTGAAATCATTGCGATGAGCCTGCAGGAGCTCGAGATATGGCGAGGCCTTGTAGTCCTTGCCCTTGCCGGTCGGGAAGAAGTACTCGGGGACGAGGCCGAGATTATTGCAGATACCCAGCATGCGACGCGGCTTGGCCGAGGGGGCCGGGGCGGCGGCGAAGGCCGGCGTCATCGCGTCGAGCATCGGTAGCGCGAGGAGCACGCCGGTACCGGCCAGAAAACGACGACGGGAGACGGCGCGCTTGAAGGCGACGTAGGGCGTGTTGGCCGGGTTCAAGGAAGAGGACATGGGGGTAAGGTTATTTGTTAAGGAAAAGTTCGCTGGAAACAAGCCCGTGGATGAGATCGCGGACGCCGAAACGGCCGGCCTTGGCCTGATCGAGGATGAGCTCGACTTTCGGGCGGTCGGCGAAACCGACCGGAGCACCCGTGGCATAGACCGTCAGCTGCCCGACAATATTACGTGCGAGCTGACGCTCGTCGGCGGCGACAATCTTCTTAAATTCACGGATGTCATCGAACTTCTTACCGTCGAGGTCGCCATAGGTCTCGATGGCCAAGGCATTATGGAAGGCATACTTCTGCCCGTTCTTGCCGAGGCCGATCTCCGGAGTCTTACCGTCCAAGGCCCGATAGCGCGACCGGAAGCCACCCATGACGTCGAAACTCTCCAAGGCGAAGCCCGGCGGATCGATCTGGGTGTGGCAGGAAGAACATGACTCCAGCGTGCGATGCTTATCCAGCTGCTGGCGAATGGTCACGGCGCCACGGGTGTCTGGCTCGACGGCCGGCACACTCGGAGGCGGAGGCGGGGGCTTCCGGCCGAGCACGCGTTCCATGATCCAGGCGCCCCGGATCACCGGCGAGGTCGTCGTGCCATTGGCGGTGACCTTAAGGACGGCCGCCTGCGTCATGAAACCACCGCGGACGCTGTCCTTAGGGAGAGTCACCTTTTGCAACTTCGCGCCCGCGACCGGAGGCAGCTGATAAAGGGTCGCCAGACGTTCATTCACGAAGACGAAATCGGCGTCGACGATGTTGCGTGCAGGGAGATTGCCGCGAATCATTTCAGCGAAGGTGGCGTGGCTCTCATCGCGCGCTGATTCGACGAGGTGGTCGTCGAGGTAGTAATCCGGATAGAGCAGGCTGTCAGGGTCGTTGGCTCCGGCCTTACGCAGCTCGAGCCAATAGTCGGTGAAAGTATCGACGAAACGGGCCGAGCGAGGGTCGTCCAGGAGACGTTCTGTTTGCGCACGCAGCACCTTAGGGTCGCGCAGGGTGCCAGCGGTAGCCAGCGATCGAAGCTGCGCGTCGGGTGGGGAGTTCCACAGGAAATAAGCCAGGCGGGCGGCCAAGGCGTGGTCATCCAGGCGTCCAGGCTTCTCATGGAGATAGAGATAGGATGGCGAGCAGAGCACGGCCGTATAGCCGGTCAACATGGCCTCGGCGAAAGTGCTGCCCGACTTCATCGCTCCGAGGATGAGGGGCAGGAAGCGGACTTCTTCCTGCGCTGATACCGGCGTGCGATAGGCTTGCTTCACGAAACGACGCAGAAGGCGCTCCGCGTCCTTCGGCGCGTCGTTCGTTTCAACGTCATAACGGAGGGGCGAGCCCACGGCCCGCTTCGCAGGCAGATCGTCGAACAGCACCGCGTAAGGCGCAGCGGGCCACTTCGGCGCAATGGGGCCTTCGACCTCAATCCAGCGCATCACCATGCCCGGCTGCCCTTCCGGGGTCGCCAAGGGATTCTGCGCGCGGCTGGCACCTGGACGGGAGCGATAGAAACGGACGGTGTCGATCTGGATGGACTCGCCAGCCTTCAGGACGACGTCGATCTCGTTGACGGTCGGGTCAGGATTGAAGTCGACGTTGGCGATGCGACGCAAGACGCGCGGGTGAGTCACGGCATAGACCGTCACCGGCTCAGGCCGGCGGCCCTTGGAGATATCATCGAGGTCAGGGATATGCCATCGCACCGGACCCTTGCCGGTCGGCTTGCCCGGCCCGACCCACACGGAGTGACCGCAGAGCTTGATCTTGTAACGTCCGGCGGTCGGCGCCCGGAAAGAACCGAAGTTAGGCTCCACCGGCTCATAGGAGCCATGCACGACGCCCACGCCTTCTTCGTCGCGGAGCTTAGGGTCAGCCTTACCGACGGTCATCTTGGCGTCCCCGCGACGGACGTCGGGCTGGCCGGCGAACCCGAGCGTCGGGAAGGTGGCGCGCTCGGGCGACATGTTGAATTCCGAGAACTTCATCTTGCCGGTGTAGCTACCCTGCTGGCGGGCGTAGAAACGCTTAGGTGAGGCATCAGGCTTCTCGACGGACGAAAGGAACGCCGACTTCAGCCCTTCTTCCGCGGCGGTAAGATAGCGCTGGAGCTGGACGTGCGAGACGTCGAGAGCTTGTCCGGTCTTATTGAAGCGAAACGCTTCGGTGTCTTCAGGGAGAATCTCCTTCAGGTCGAGCCAAGGCGCCTGCAAGAGGTCGCGCACGGCGTTCTCATATTCGAACCGGTTCATCCGACGCTCGACCGTACGCCCCTGCGAGGCAATCCGGGAGGCATCCTGACGAAACAGAAGCGCGGAGAGATCACCGAGGTAAGCCGACTTCTGGGTGGCGTCGGGACGCGCCTTCTTCTTGGGCGGCATCTCGCCGTTGGCGGTACGATCAAAAATCTTCACCCAGGTCTCGAAGGACTTGGCATCGGTCAGGTCGGATTTGAGAGCCGTCAGGTCGAGACCGCCCTTCTTGGCGTCGGCGTCATGGCACTCGACGCAGTTCTTCTCAAGAAACGCCGGCAGCGCCCCAAAGGACCCCAAGGGCGACAGGACGAGACCGAGAAAGACGAGACGGGAAAGCATGAAAGGTACGCTCTTATGACAGCCGAAACCGCCAAGGGTTGCCAAGGTAAACCACCCAGCAATGGGCACTTTTGCTGAGATTTAGGCCCCAAGCGTCGGGGATTGTGGCAACCCGCGTTTCCCTCTGCCCTGCGACATGCTCTCTGTCATCCGTTCGGCCGCCTTGGTCGGCGTCGAAGCCGTCCCCGTTGAAATCGAGGTCAACACGGGCGAGCTCGGCGAAAACGGATTGTGGCTAGTGGGATTGCCCGATGCCGCGGTGAAGGAATCCGAAGAGCGGGTGCAATCCGCCCTCCAGAACAGCGGCCTGCGGCTACCGGAGACGCGCACGACCATCAACCTGGCGCCCGGCGACCTGAAGAAGGAGGGCGCCATCTACGACCTACCCATCGCGCTCGGCATCGCCGCTTCGACAGGGCAACTCGATCGGACGTTCCTGCAACACTACCTCATCGCCGGCGAGCTTGGCCTCAGCGGAGCGACCCGTCCCCTCCGCGGAGGCGTGGCGATGGCGATTCTCGCACGCAAGGCCGGCCTGCGCGGGGTCATCCTGCCCCGCGCCTCGGCCGAAGAAGCCTCGCTGGTCGGCGGCATCGAAGCCATCCCGGCCGATACGCTCGACGGCGCGTTACGATTCCTCAACGGCGAATCGAAGGCGATGCCGCTGATTCCGAAACCCGCGCCAGAGGTCACTTCAGCCGACGGCCAGCCGGACTTCGCCGAGGTCAAAGGCCAAGCCGCCATCCGCCGAGCGGTCGAAGTCGCTGCCGCCGGCGGACATAATCTGCTGATGATCGGCCCGCCGGGCTCCGGAAAATCACTGATCGCCAAACGGATCCCGACGATTCTCCCGGCACCCGACGCGGAGGAATTTCTCGAGATCCTCGGCGTGCATTCCGCGGCTGGCATGGCGCTCACTGACGCCCGGCGTGGATGGCAAAGGCCATTCCGCTCGCCCCACCACACGATCAGCGACATCGGGCTCATCGGCGGAGGCAGCATCCCGGGACCCGGCGAAGTCTCGCTCGCCCACCTCGGCGTACTCTTCCTCGACGAGCTCCCGGAGTTCCGACGCTCAGCGCTTGAGGTGCTACGTCAACCGCTCGAAGACGGACAGGTCACCGTCTCGCGAGCGGCGGCCAAGGTCACCCTGCCATCGCGTCTGATGTTAGTCGCGGCGATGAACCCTTGCCCTTGCGGCCATCTGGGCGACCGACGACGCGAGTGCCGCTGCTCACCGATGCAGGTGCGCAAATACCGTGGCAAGATTTCAGGACCACTCCTCGATCGCATCGACATCCAGGTCGAAGCACCAGCACTGACCCTTGAGGAACTCCGCGACGCCGCCCCCGGCGAAGCCTCCGCCGCCATCCGTGAGCGCGTCGAAGCGGCGCGCGTACAGCAACGTCTTCGCTTCGGCAGCCGAACTGGCGGGTGTAACGCCCTCCTCGGCGGACGCGAACTACGGGAGTATTGCGCGCTGGAAAAAGCCCAGGGCGACCTCCTTCAGCAGGCGATGGAGAAGCTGGGCCTTTCCGCCCGTGCCTATGACCGTATTCTGCGGGTCGCCCGTACCATCGCCGACCTTGCGGGCGCCGAACGTATCGCCACCGCCCACCTATTAGAGGCCATCCACTATCGTTCACTGGACCGAAACTGAAAACGCTCGCCCGCACTCAGGAAATGCCTCCAATGAGGCTCTCCCCATGAAAACCCTGCACAAGCTCGGGCTCGTCTGCCTGCTCGCCCTCCTGGCCCTCCCCCTCGGAGCCGCCGAGAAGATCCGCGTCCTCATCCTCGATGGACGCAATAACCACGACTGGGTCCGCACGACTGCGTCCACCAAGGCCACCCTCGAGGCCACCGGTCGCTTCACCGTGACCGTTGCCACCGCTCCCGCCGCCTTCGCCAAGGCCAAGCCGGCCAAGCCCAAGCCCGGCGACGCCGCCGCCAAGAAAGCCTTCGACGCCGCGACCAAGGAATGGAACGCCGAAGAAGCCGCCTTCAAGCAGGCCCACGCCGCCGAATGGGAACAGTGGTCCCCGAAGTTCACCGACTACCAGGTCATCGTGAACAACTACAACGGACCGGAATGGGGCGCCGCGATGAAGGACTCCTTCACCGAATTCGTCATGAATGGCGGCGGCCTCGTCAACGTCCACGCGGCGAACAACGCTTTCACCGGCTGGGATAACTTCAACGAGATGATCTGCTGCGGCTGGCGCGGCGCCACCTTCGCCAAGCGTATCGCGGTCGACGACCAGACCGGCAAGGCCGTCGCGCTTCTCGACGCCGACGAGAAGATCCAGGGGAAGGGCTTCGGCTCCGGTCACGGTCCCAAGCACGTCTTCACGCTCAAGACCCGCGACGCCGCCCACCCGGTCATGCAGGGCCTGCCCGCGGAATGGCTCCACGCCACCGACGAACTCTACCACCGCATGCGCGGCACCGCCGACCACATGCACGTCCTCTCCAGCTCCTTCTCCAAGCCGGAGTTCGGTGGCACCGACATGCATGAGCCGATGGTATGGTTCGCCCCCTTCAACAAGGGCCGCGTCGTGACGACCTCGATGGGCCACATCATGGCCGCCGATACCAGCCACGACGCCCTGCACTGCGTCGGCTTCCAGACGATCCTCGCCCGTTCCACCGAATGGGCCGCGACCGGCAAAGTCACCCTGCCCGTCCCGGAAGGCTTCCCGACCCTCGATAAGACGAGCGTCATCGAGCCCTCCAAGGTCAATTGGAAGAAGTAAGCCTCCCGCTTATCTCCCGAACGAAGGCCCGCCACCGTGCGGGCCTTCTGCTTTTCAGGCGAAGCGACGCATCGCCACGCCGACGGTCGCGCAGATCTGCTCAGGCGAAAGGCTGATGCTGACGTGCAGGCACCTCTCGCTGGCGAGGTTCGGGCGCTCCAAGGTGGCGAGCTGGCTACCCAGGAGACCGGGCGGCATGAAGTGCCCTTTACGCGCATCGAGGCGGGCCTGCAGGAGTTCCTGACTGCCATCGAGGAAGATGAAGAAGAGCTCCGGGTCACCCTCGCGTAGGCGATCACGATAGATCTTCTTCAAGGCGGAACAGGTGACGACCATCGCCTCACCCTTGGCCTTTCCCTCGGCGAGACGGGCGGACATCGCCGCCAGCCAGCCGGCGCGGTCCGCATCGGTCAGCGGCGTGCCCGCACTCATCTTCGCGATGTTCTCGGGCGGATGGAAGACGTCGGCCTCAAGCAGCGCGGCCCCGGTACGCTTTGCGTAGATCTCCGCGACGGTGCTCTTGCCACAACCGCAGACACCCATGAAGACGAGGTTCGGATGCGCCATCGACGGTCAGAGATTGATCGTGCGGCCTTCGCGGAACGATTGGTCGGCCGCGGCGACGATGCGCATCGAATTGACGGCGTCATCCATGTGCGCGGTGAGGTCCAAGTCTTCGCGGATGGCTTTTTCAAAATAGACCTGCTCGCGCTCGCACAGTCCGTCGTGGCCCGGATCGGCCTCAGTCGGGACGATTTCGTCAGGCTTGGTGAACTTACCATCGGCGCCGAGCTGGGAAGAATGTACCTTCAGGGCCTGGGCGGCGGAGTGCGAATCGACGTCGGCGGAATTACCGGCCTGCGAAGCCTTGCCGGCGACGATGGAGACGCAGCCCTTCGGCCCGATCACGTCCTTCACGAAGAAGGCTTCCTCGGACATCATCGGACCCCAACCGGCCTCATACCAACCGACGGAGCCATCGGCGAAGGTCACCTGGAGATGGCCATAGTTGATTTGGCCGGCGGGCATCTCTTCGGTCAGACGGGCGCCGATACCGGAGACGCGCACGGGGCGGCTACCGGTCATGAGGCACATCACGTCGACATAATGGACGCCGCAGTCGACGACGGGACTACAGGTCTGGAGAAGCGACTTATGCGTCTTCCACATGTCACCGTAGCTCTGCTGATTGAGGTTCATGCGCATGACGAGCGGCTTGCCGAGCGTCTGCACGGTCTTGATGAACTGGGTCCAGGCCGGGTGGTGACGGAGGATGTAGCCGATGACGACCTTGCGCTTCACTTCTTTGGCCTTGGCGACGATCTGCTCGGCCTCGGCGACGGTCACGGCAAGGGGCTTCTCGACGAAGACATGGCAACCGGCTGCGAGCGCGGCGACGGCATATTCGGCATGCGTATCCGGGTAGCTCGAGATGGAAACCGCATCGGGCTTCGTGGCCTTGAGCGCGGCATGGAAGTCGCCGTACTCCGCGTAGCCGCCGCCGAGTTCAGCGTTAAGCTTGGCCCGGGAATCGGCGGAGCGGGTCACGAGGCCGACGATCTGGAAGCCAGGCAGCTTATGGTACGCGAGGGCATGCGAACGGCCCATGTGGCCGGCACCGACGCAAAGGACTCGGATAGGGGGCGTGCTCATGCGCCGAGCATCGCCCTTCCCTCCCCCGCTTCAAGTCGGGAGAAGTCGGCGACCCGGATTTAATCGACCGATTAGTTCGGTAACGGCTGCCCGACGCCCTTCGCCCGCTGCGCCTCGAGCAAGGCCCTGAGCCGTGCGACGACTTCCGGATGTTCCTTGGCGACGTTGTTCCGTTCACCGGGATCGGACTGCAAATCGAACAGACGCGGGCCGGCCTGGTCGCGTCGGTCGTTGGCCTGGTCGGCTTCACCTCCCAAGAGGTCGACGAGCGGGCCTTGGGCCTTCTTACCCTTGCCTGGGGCGCCGACGCCCGAGATGAACTTCCAGCGCGCGTCACGGATGGAAAGCACGTTACCCTGCGTGCTCGAGATCAACGTCTCGCGGCCGGCGCCACCCGAGAGGGCCGCGGAGGTGTCGATGGAGTCGAGCTTAAGGAAATCGGCGGGGTCGCCGCCGGCGACTTTCGTGAAGACAGCTGGCAGGTCGACCTGCGATATCAACGCGTCGGAGACCTTGCCGACGGGCGTATGACCGGGCCAGCGCGCGAGGAAGCCCACGCGCGTGCCGCCTTCGAGGATACTGTACTTGCCGCCGCGGAAGGGGCCGGCCGGGGAGTGCGCCGCCGCCTTGTTCCGCTCCACGGCCTGGTCCTTATAACCATCGTCGAGCACCGGACCGTTGTCGGAAGAGTAGATGACAAGGGTGTTCTCGGTCAGGCCCTGCTTATCGAGCTCGGCGAGGATGCGGCCGACCTGATCGTCGAACGCCACCACGGCGTCGCCGCGCGGGCCGAGCGGCGTCTTGCCGGCGTAGCGCGGATGATGGACGCGCGGCACGTGATTCTCGTGCGACGCGTAGAAGAGGAAGAACGGCTTGTCCTTATTGCGCGTAATGAAGCCGCAGGCTTTGTCAGCGAACGTGTCGCCCATCGTCTCGTCGTTCCAGAGCGCAGCCTTGCCGCCCTTCATCCAGCCGATACGGCCGACGCCATTGACGAGCGCCATATTGTGTCCATGCGACCAATCCATCTTCAGCTTCGCGCGCTCCGCGTCGGTCTTCAGGTCGGGATCGCCGGGGTAAGGCGCCTTGTAACTGATCTCGATGGGGTCCTTCGGGTCGAGGCCGACGACGGAGCCGTCCTCGACGAAGACCGTCGGCACCCGGTCGCCGGTGGCGGCCATGATGAAGGAGTAAGTGAAGCCGATCTGATTAGGCGACGGGGCGATCTTCTGATTCCAGTTCACGTCACCTGAGCCGAGTCCGAGGTGCCACTTGCCCACGACACCGGTGGCGTAGCCGAGCTTGGCGAGGCTGGCAGCCATCGTCGGGCGACCGGGCCTGATGATGAGGCGAGCGTCGCCGGGCAGGACGCCGGTACCTTGGCGACGCCAGGCGTATTCGCCGGTGAGAAGGGAATAACGCGAAGGCGTGCACGTCGCCGAGGTGCAATAACCCGAGGTGAAGCGCGTGCCTTGGGCAGCCAGCTTATCGAGGTGAGGGGTCGGGATGGCCTTGGCGCCGTAGCAGCCGAGGTCGCCCCAGCCGATGTCATCGGCGTAGAGCAGCACGATGTTCGGCGGGCGCTTATCCGCGGCAAAGACAGAGAGGACGCAAGAGAGGGCAACTAGGGGCAAGAGGCGCATGGGCATCTTGTAAGCCCCTTAACGTGAGAAATAAAGCAAGCAGATGGATCAACACACCCCTTGCTTGCAAAACCCTCCTTTAAGGCCCAATCAGAAGGCGAACATGCGTTTCGCCAAATACCACGCCCTCGGCAACGACTACCTCGTCCTCGAGCCGAAGGACTGCCCTGCCCTCTTTTCGCCCGAAGCCATCCGCAAGGTCTGCCACCGCCATTTCGGCCTCGGGTCGGACGGCATCCTCTACGGCCCGATCGAACGCACCGACGGCACCTTCGGTCTGCGCATCCTGAATCCCGACGGCTCCGAGGCTGAGAAATCCGGCAACGGCATCCGCATCTTCTGCCGCCACCTCCTCGAGACCAAGCGCATCCAGGAAGGCCAAGAGTTTCGCCTGCACACCATCGGTGGCATCGTCCGCTGCGAAGTCTTCGACGGCGGCAACCGCATCCGCGTCGAGATGGGCAAGGTCTCCTTCCATGCGCCGGTCATCCCGCACGTCGGTGCTGACCGCGAAGTCCTCGGCGAAGAGATCACCGTTCTCGGAAAGACCTTCAAGTACTGGGCCGCCACCGTCGGTAACCCGCACTGCGTCATACCGGTGGACGACCTCACGCCCGACCTCGCCAAGACGTACGGGCCGCACCTCGAGGTGCACCCTAATTTCCCGAACCGCACCAACGTCCAGTTCATGCAGATCATCGACCGCAAGAATGTGCGCATCGAGATCTGGGAACGTGGCGCCGGCTACACGATGGCCTCCGGTTCCTCCTCTTCGGCTTCGGCCGCCGTAGCTCGTAAAATGGGCCTAGTTGATGCAGATTTAGCGGTCAATATGCCGGGAGGTCAGATTATCATTGGCATCGGCGATGATTATTCCATCGTGATGACAGGCCCGACGACCCCTGTTGGCATCTTCGAGATGCACCCCGGAGTCCCGGTCCAAGACGTCGCCGTCTAGGCGGACCGTCTTCCCACCAGGTTTTTCCTCCTTTGGCGCGTCCTTTCGGACGACGCTTTTCACCGCACACCCTCACCATGGCGCCGCGTCAGCCGTTGCCCGACATCTCCGAAGACGATCTCATCGATCTGGCTGGCGGTGCGACCGTGCTGCTTGCCAAGGAGCTGGTAGCGAAGGGGAAAGTGAAAAAGGCCCTTTGGACGCCCCCGGTCGCCGAAGCCCTCGTCGACGACGGCAAGGAGTCACGCGAAGCCCGCTGGAATCTCCGTTCGGTCACCTTCCAGCGCAACGAGTGTGGCTGCGAGGTCTCCGTCGGCCGAAGAAAACTGTGCGTGCACTCCGTGGCCGCCTACCTCGTGCTTGCGACCAAGGAGGGTTATATGAAGCCCGAGACAATGGCGCCGCCCAAACCGGCCGCACCGCCCGACAAACCGGCGACAGCGACCATGACGAAGGAAAAGACGGCTGATACGAAGAAGGAAAAATCAAAGGAAGCGGAGACGACCCCGGCAGGACCCCGGCTCAAATCCCTCACTCTCTCAGAAAAACGGGGCACGCCCATCGAGGTGCGCTTCATCATTCCGCCGAACATCGTCACCGCCGCCGCGCGCGACGAGATCATCTGCCGGCTCGAGCTCCGCGTCGACGGGGCTCAGGTCGCGCCCGAGAACCTCGACCGCAGCAAGGCTTGGACCATCGAGCCGGACACGGTCTTCTTCCTGGCGATCCTCGAAAACCTCTGCCACGGCAAGCTCCAGGGCATCCTCCCGCTTACGCGTCGCCATCTTCGCCAGCTCCTCGCCATCGGCAAAGGCCTCAAGATCTTCCGCATGGCCAATGCGCCGGAAACCGCGCTGGCCTGGGATGGCGACCAGCTCGACAAGGTCCACGAACACCTCGACGAACCCGCGCCGACGCCGCAGACCAACGCCGCCGGCGAAGCCCCCGAAGACGGCCCCGAGGAGCAGGAAGTCCGTTCGCAAGAACGCGGCCGCGACGACCGCCCTTGGGTCGATGGCTCGATGAAATGGCTGCGCATCCGCCTCCCCCAGCAATCTTCCGGACCGGTCGCCGAGCTCCGCGACGTGCTCCAGCGCAGTGGCTTCACCCTCGAGACCACCACCCGCGAATGGTACCTCGCCGGCACGATCCAGGTGCTCAACTTCCTCGCCCGCCATCACAAGCTGCTGATGACGGACAATGGCGCGTTCTTCACGCATAACCTCTCACACTCCCTGCGTAACGTCGACCTCGCCAAGGCGAAGTGCGACGCGTCCGAAGAGAACGGTGGTTTCCGCTTCGCCATCGGCATCGACCCCGAAGGCAAATCACCGAAGGTCATCCAAGAAGCCCTCTCGAGTGGTCGCATGTTCTTCTACACCGACCAGGGTCCACGCCTCATCACGCCGGAGTTGATGGAGTCGATCCGCAACGCCCAGCGCCGCATCACCGGCGAATCCAAGCGCGACGTCGACCTGGACCTCAACCTGAAGATCGGGTACGCCGACCTCGCCAGTGCCGACGCCATCGCCGAGGAACTGCAGGCCGCTTTTGCGCCGCCCGAGACCTGGAGCAAGCGCTCGTCCGCGATCCGCAACCTTTCGAAGCTCCAGCCTGCACCCATCCGCGAGGAACTCAGCACGATACTCCGCATCTACCAGCAGGTCGGCGTAGCCTGGCTCTGGCATATCCACAATAATTCCCTCGGCGGCCTCCTGGCCGACGAGATGGGCCTCGGCAAGACCGTGCAGGCCTTGGCCTTCATGGAGGCCCTGCGCCAGCACCGCCCCGAAGACGGCCCCTGCCTCGTCGTCTGCCCGGCTTCGCTCGTCGAGAACTGGCGCCGTGAAGCCCGTCGCTTCACCCCTTCGCTCAAGGTCCTCGCCCACCACGGCCAGAACCGCTTCACCGCGCAGGAATACCTGCAGCGCTTCGACCTCGTCATCACCTCGTACGGCACCCTTTCCCGCGACATCGCCGCGTTCTCCCTCATCACCTGGGGCGCCGCGATCTGCGACGAAGGCCAGAACATCAAGAACTCCCGCGCCCAGGCCGCCAAGGCAGTCAAGCAGCTAGTCGCGAAGGGGCGCTACATCCTCACCGGTACGCCGGTGGAGAACTCGCTCGAAGACCTGCGTTCGCTCTTTGGCTTCCTGATGCCGGGCTACCTGCCCAAGCCCGAGGAACGGATTCAGGCCGAGGAACGCAAGTGGCACGACGACCGTCTCCTGCAGATGGCCGCGCCTTATATCCTGCGCCGCTCCAAGGTCGCCGTCGCCCCTGAGCTCCCGGCCAAGATCGAGCAGATCGTCTACTGCGATTTCGAGGACAACCAGAAGAAGATCTACGACGAAATCCTCGAGTCCACGCGCCAGGAGATCTTCGAGCTGGAGATGGGCGGCGCCACGCAGGCCCGCATCCAGATGGCGGCCTTCAACCAACTCCTCCGCCTCCGTCAGATCTGCGCCGACCCGCGCATCCTCGATCCAAAGATGGAAGAAGCCGACTCGGCGAAGCTGCAGGCCTTCCTCGAGCTCGTCGAAGAATCCAAGGATGCCGGCCACCGCATGCTGGTCTTCTCGACCTTCGTCACCGCACTGCAACTCCTCAAGACAGCCCTCGAGGACCGCAATATCCCGTACTGCTACCTCGACGGCTCCACCAAGGACCGCCAAGGCGTGTGCGACACATTTAATTCCACCCCCACGATCCCGGTCATGCTCATGTCGCTTAAGGCGGGCGGCACGGGCCTTAACCTGACGGGCGCCGACACGGTCATCCATTTCGACCCGTGGTGGACCCCGGCCGCCGAAGCCCAGGCCACGGACCGCGCCCACCGCATCGGCCAGACCCGCACGGTCACCAGCATCAAACTGATTGCCTCCGGAACCATCGAAGAGCGCGTCATGGAGCTGCAAAAGTCCAAGTCTGAGATGTTGCGTAAGCTCCTGACCGAATCAGACTCCGTTTCGTCTGGCCTCAGCCTTGACGTCATCAAGGACCTCCTCCGCAAGGACTAACCCCATGCTTTCCACCCTTATTCGCCGCAACAAGCCCAGGAGCGAGATGTCGTTCATGGAACACCTTGACGACCTGCGCATCTCGCTGATCCGGGTCGCCACCGTCTTCGCCATCGGCATGGTCACCGCCCTCGTCTTCTATCGCGAGACCCCGGCCCTGCTGAACATGCCGCTCGAGTGGGCCAAGCACCCAGAAACTTCCCCGCTCGCCTTTGCTTTAAGCCAACCTGGAGAAGGGCTGGTCAACATGGGGGAGCTCAAGGAGTTCACTTTCATGGGCGTCTGGAAAGTCCTCATGTACGCCGGCTTCGGCGTCGGCGTGGCCGTCGCTTCCCCGGTCTTCCTCTACGAGACCGCCCGTTTCGTCGGCCCGGCGCTCACGGATCGCGAAAAGAGCGGGCTGGTCCCCTTCTGCGGTGCCGCCCTTGTCCTCTTCCTCATGGGAGCCGCCCTGGCGTTCTATTGGCTCAGTCCGATGTCGATCCAGATCTGGCAGCACTTCGCCGAAGGCATGAAGATGGAAGTCACCTGGCAGGCTTCGGACTACTACGCTTTCGTGGTCATGATGTGCCTGCTGACGGGCCTGACGTTCCAATTCCCCCTCGCGCTGATCGTCCTCATGTGGCTCGAACTCGTCCGACCCAAGACCTTGCTCAAGTCCTGGCGCGGCATGCTGGTCGGTATCATGCTCCTTGTCGCGCTCATCACCCCGATTGCCGAACCCATCTCGCTCCTGGTGATGACTGGCGTGCTGTTCAGCTTCTACCTCGCCGCCGTCGCGGTCGGTACCGTGATCGTCCGACGCAAACGCGTCGCCCGCGGCGATAAGCCCGACCCGGAAGACGACGATCTCCCGGACGACGATGAGGATGACTCCTCCTATCAAGAAGAGTACCGTCCGAAGCCCCGTAAGCCGGTGACCCCTTCCGACAGCAGCTCGGCTCCGGCCAAGCCCAAGTCCACGCCGCCTCCCGCGGAAGGCGACCTTTCCTCCCTCGACTAATCCCATGATCAAGCGACTGCTCCTCGTCCTCCTGGCTTCCGCCGCCTCGGCCTCAGCCCAGACGACCGCCTTCGGCACGAAAGCCACGGCGAACGCGACCGCACCGGGCGATTCAGCCGCCACCGCGCCCGCCACCAAGGGCGCATCGAAAGCGGTCGAAGAAGAAGTCGATGATTCCGTCGTCATCACTCTCTTCCGCTCCCTCACCCCGCCCGAAGCCAAGACGACCCGCACGTTCCAGCTCTCCAAGGTCAATAAGCTCGGCTTCACGGAGACGACCAAGGAACTGCAGCGCCTCTACTCGGCCTTCGCCACCCAGCGTATCATTGACGGCTCCCCGTCCGGCTCGAGCAAAGCCACTGGTTATCTCGCGACGGTGAACTACTCGCTCCTCCAGGACCTGGGCGATAACCGCTTCCTCGCCAAGGCCGCTTGGCCTGCCGCTGGTCCCAACGAAGCGCTCGCCGCCGGCGCCGATACGATGGCCGTGCTCCTCCTCGACAAGCCCGCCAAGGTCGGCGACATGGGTAAGATCACGGGCATGCACGTCGGCACCGTCGCCCTGCTCTTCACCGCCAACTACGCGCCCCTCACGGGCAAGCGCTTCACGCTCCGCCGCGAAGCTTTCATCGAATGCGCAACGCTCGAGGACTCCCCTGCTGGGCTCCAGAAATTCGTGGAAGCCGTCATCGCCGGTGCCGAGATGAGCGCCACGACCAACGAGCAGATTCCTTGCAAGAAGTGTGGTGGCGTCGGTTTCACCCGCGAAGCCCAGAAGGGCCAGCTGCTCGACAAGCGCATCCCTTGCGCCGACTGCGCCAGCAGCGGCAAGGTGATCATCTCGGTCGAAACGAAGTTCATCCCCTGAGCCCGCCCTAGGGGGCCTTCCCCCGCATCCTGCGCTTGCGCAAGGGCTTTTTCACCCGCACATTGCGGCGTGTCCTCCCCGTTGCACGCTGGCCTTGAAGCCCACTTCGCGGCCCTCGAGAAATTCCTCGCGGCGCAGGAACTCGCGTTCGAACCAGAGGTGCGCCCGATGGTCCGCGATGTGCTCGCCCATCCGGGAAAACGCCTTCGTCCATTACTCGCGTTCGGCTCCGGCGCGGGCGGCCCTCCGCCCGACGCCTTGGTTCGCGGCGCCGGCATCATCGAACTCGTCCACCTCGCTACGCTCGTCCATGACGACGTCCTGGACGGCGCCGACACCCGCCACGGCAGCGATACCCCCAACCGCACCCACGGAGCCCACGCGGCCGTACTTTTCGGCGATGCCCTCTTCGCCCACGCCCTCGTCCTCGCCGCCGACCACCCGACGCCGGAACTCTGCCGCATCGTCGCACGCGCCTCCCGCGAGGTCTGCTCGGGCGAAGTCTGCCAGACGTTCTCCCGCGGCCAGGACGACCTTTCCCTCGAAGATTATTACCGCCATATCCGCCTGAAGACGGCCGAGCTCTTTGAAGGCGCCTGCCATGTGGGCGCCCTTCTGGCAGGCCGCCCGCCGGAACACATCACGGCTTGCTCCCTCTTCGGACGCCATCTCGGCATCGCCTACCAGATCTACGACGACCTCGTCGACCTGCTGCAGGACGACACCAAGGCTGGCAAGACCCTCGGTACTGACGCCGCCAGCGGTAAACTGACCTTGCCGATGTTGCTCGAGCGCGACCGCTCCGGCAAAGGCTTCCTCACCGCTCTCCGCGCCGGGGGCGATGCCCGCAAGCTGATCTCCGCCGAAGCCTGGCGCGAAAGTTTCCGCCGGCTCGACGCCGAAATCGCCGCGGCGGAACAGGCCCTCGAACCGATTGCCGGCTCCCCTTCGCCCTTCTTCCTACTGCGACTCACGGCCTTCCTGCGCGAAGCCGCCGCCCGACTGGCGCCGAAGGCATGAGGATCTTCCGCACGACCTCCGCCGAACGCCTGGCCTTGGCCTTCGTCCTGGGCTGCCTCGCCGCCGCTACGGGCCTGTTGCTGCTTTGGCGTTCCCTCTGATCAGGGAATGAATCGCTTCGGGTCGAAGCCACGTGCCTTCAAGGCCGCGCGCAGGTCGTCGATGTTCACCTTGTCGCCCGGCTTTACCCCGAAATGGCCAAACCAACCGGCGCGCATCTCGATGGCGAAGCGCACCTGGTCGGTGGTCGAAGTGGTGGTCTCGGTATCGCCTGAGGTCATGGTCCGGACCTCAAGGACGGTCCCATCGCGCGCGATGAACGCGATATCGAGATCGAGCGGGGTGTCCTTCATCCAGAAGCTCATCCTCATCTCGGCATCATACATGAAGGCCATCCCTTCCTCATCGGTCAGTTTGGTGACGCCCATCAGGCCCCGAGCTTTCTCGAGGTCAGTCGCGGCGATTCGCAGCTGACCAAGTACCTGTCCCATGCGCACCGGGAAGCGCGTCTCGAGGCCGAGCTCGGCGACCGGCGCCGAGGAGGCTTGGCGGCTATCGCAGGCGACCAGCGCCAAAGCGAGGAAAAGGAAGAGCGACCGAATCATGGCGGTCAGTGTTCCTGCGATTGCCTCGGTGGCAAGATTCGCTTGCTTCGACGCATGGAACGCGACCCGCAGGCCCACTGGCTCGAGACCGAGACGGCCCTGCACTACGCCCGGGCGGCCGTGAGGGTCGGGATGTGGGCTTCCGAACGCGTGCTCATCGAGCGACATTTTTCCAAATCTCACCGCATCCTCGAACTCGGCTGCGGCGGCGGTCGGGTGGCCCTGGGATTGTTACAGTCCGGCTACCCTGATGTCATCGCGACGGACTTCTCTCCGATCATGGTGAGCCTCGCCCGCGCGGTGCTGGCCGATCATGACGAGGCCTGGGAGAAAATCGTCGAACAACAGGACGCCACCGCCCTCACCTACCCCGATGCTTGCTTCGACAGAGCAATCTACGCCTTCAACGGACTCATGTGCCTCCCCAGCCGAGCTCACCGCTTGGCGGCCCTCCGCTCAATCCATCACGTGCTGAAACCCGGCGGCATCCTCCTCTTCACGGCTGCTGATCGCGAGAAAGGCGCCTACGCCGCCTACCGGGCGAAGGAAGGTGAGCCAGACGATGGAATTCCAGGCGACCGCTGGCACGAGAGCGAGACGTCACCGGTCTTCATGCACAGTAGTACCGAAGCCGAAACCCGCGGCGAGCTGTCGGAAACGGGCTTCACGGTGATCGAGTGTCCTCTGAGCACCGAAATCGCCGCAGATGGTCCACTCGTCCGGCAGTTCGCCGGCGAGACGCGTTTCTTCGTCGTCAGAAAGTCTTGAGGGAACCGCCCCGCATGGGTCTTGTCGGGATACCCATGCCTTTCAGTCGTTCGCTGTTACTTCTCCTCCTCCTGCCTTCAGCGGCCCGGGCACTGGATCTCTACGTCTCCCCCCAAGGCGACGACGGTGCCAGCGGTAAAGCCGACGCCCCCTTGGCCTCACTCGAAGGCGCCCGACTGGCCGTCCGTAAACTGCCTCGTCCGCTCACCGAACCCGTCCGGGTGATCTTCGCGGCGGGTACCTATCGCGTCACCGAAGCCGTCGCCTTCAACGAGAAGGATTCCGGCGATGAGGGGCGGGCCATCTCCTACGAAGCCGCCCCCGGGGCGAAGGTCCTCATCTCCGGCGGCAAGGAACTGCCCGCCTTCGGCTCAGTTAAAGATAGCCGCTGGACTTTACAGATTCCCGCCGGCACCGAGACGTTCGAGCAACTGTGGGTCGGAGACCTACGCGCCATCCGTGCCCGAACAAGTAACCCGGGTACCCGCTTCATGCGTAGCCTCGAGAGCGAAGCTCCCATTCCGGGTAGCATAACGACCCCCGGCTTCACGGAACAAACACTCCGCGTCGACCCGAAGGAGCTGACGTCGTTCAGCGAGGTGAAATCTTCCGAGGCCCAGGACGCCTTGGTCACATTCTTCCACAAATGGGACACGACGCGCAGCCGCGTGGAATCCGCCGACATCACTTCCGGTACCCTCAAGGTCCGCGGGCCGGCCCAGAAGGGCAACACCGCCTTCGACCATCATACCGGGATGGTCATCGAGAACCTGCTATCGTTACTCGATGAGCCCGGCGAATGGTTCCTGAGCCGCTCCGGCCAGCTGTCCTACCTGCCGCGCGGTGGCGAGTCCGTCGAGAAAGCCATCGCGACCTATCCCGTCGCGGAGAAGTTGCTCATTTTCACGGGTAAAGCTAGCGACAAGGTCCGCCATCTGGCCTTTCGTGGACTCGCCTTCCGCCATGCGAAAGGCCTGCCCTCGCTCGCCACCGCCGTCCCTAATCAGGCTGCCGTCCGGACGGTCGATGGCGTCATCACCCTCGAACACGCGCAGCAGGTCGCGTTCGTCAGCTGCGAACTTTCCCACGTCGGCAGCTACGGCTTCTCCCTCGGACGCGGTACCCGCGAGGTGAGCATCGAGAAATGCCTCATCACCGACCTCGGCGCCGGCGGCATCAAGGTCGGTACGCTCAACGACGAGCCTGCACCCGAGAATCACGCCAGCCATAACCGGGTGCATAATAATATCATCCGCGATGGCGGCCTGATCTTCCCTTGCGCGGTCGGTGTCTGGATCGGCTCATCCTCCGACAACGAGGTGACGCACAACGAAATCTCGGACTTCTTCTACTCGGCGGTCTCCGTCGGCTGGCGCTGGGGCTACGCGCCCAGCAACGCCAAGCGCAATAAGGTCGAATGGAACCACCTCCACCACCTCGGCAAAGGGCTGCTGAGCGACATGGGCGGCGTCTACACGCTCGGCCCCTCCGAAGGCACCTCGATCAGTCATAACCACATCCACCATGTGACCTGCTTCACCTACGGCGGCTGGGGGCTCTACACCGACGAAGGCAGTACGGGCATCACGATGGAAGGTAACGTGACCTACGACACCACTGACGGTGGATTCCACCAGCATTACGGCAAGGACAACGTCATCCGGAACAACGTCTTCGCTTTCTCGGAAGAGTATCAGGTGAAACGAGCGCGCGCCGAGGAACACCTTTCGTTCACCTTTGAGAAGAACATCGTCATCTTCGACCGCGGCGAACTCCTCGGACCCGGCTGGACCGGTACGACCGCCAATTTCCTGAATAAGCGTAACGTCTACTGGGATGTCTCGGCCCGGCCAGTGACTTTCACGGAAAAGAAGCTCTCGTTCACCGACTGGCAGAAGAAAGGCCAAGACGTTGGCTCGGTCATCGCCGACCCGCTCTTCGTCGACCCGGCCAAGCGCGACTTCCGCCTTAAGCCCGGTTCACCGGCCCTCGCCCTCGGCATCAAGTCCATCGACGTCACCGCGATGGGCGTACTGCGTGACGACCCCGCCTGGCGTAAACTCGCTGACACTTTCGAACGCGGCGCCCCCGCCGTCCGCCCGCCCCGCCCGGAAGCCCCGGCCCTCAATCTCCGCCAAGCCTTCGAAGGGCGCATCGTCGACCAACAGCGTCCCTTCCCGCACGCCAGCCCGGCTCTGACCGTGCTCCGCTCCGCCCCCGGCAAGCCGCGCGTGGGCCTCGGTGATGCGCTCCGACTGAGCCCGGCCAAGGCCGCCGAGGGCAAGCAGTCCTTGCTCTTCCAGGACGCTCCGGGTCTCCCCGCGCATTACTACCCGATGCTGTCGTTCCATCCGCACCATCGCACCGGCACCTCCACCGTCAGCTTCGCGCTCTTCCTCGAGCCTAAGGCGGTCTTCATCCACGAATGGCGCACCAAGGGGCACCCCTATCGCACGGGACCGGTCATTCACGTCCAGAACGGCCGCCTCACCGGCGTGAAGGGCCTCGATCTCGCCGTGCCGACCCAGAAGTGGCTCCGCTTCGAGCTATCGGCCGTCATCGGCGACACGGTCACGGGCCGATGGAGCCTCAAGGTCACGCCGGAAGGCGAAGCGACCCAGGAGTTCAAGGACCTCCCCTGCCGTCACCCCGACATGAAGACCCTCGACTGGGTAGGCTTCATCAGCAACGCGAACGAAAAGACCGAGTTCTACCTCGACGACCTCTCGATCCTGACGGACGACCCCGCCCGCTGATCACTTGGCGGCCTTCGGGTTCTCCTTGAAGAA
>SXGQ01450226.1_pt1 | contig 31766 bp, 31 predicted proteins | sample 3178371 | NCBI WGS metagenome assembly SXGQ01 (sample SAMN11356859, study PRJNA531348) | freshwater metagenome | isolation source: freshwater sample F1-20 | place: China: Fuxian Lake, Yuxi | collected 2017-12-25
ATGCGCGAGATGCTCGGACCGACCAGCGCCGTCATGGGCAAAGGCATGGGCAAGACCGTCGCCCTCATCACCGATGGTCGCTTCTCCGGCGGCAGCCACGGGTTTGTCGTCGGCCACGTCTCGCCCGAAGCCGCGGTCGGCGGTCCGCTCGCCATCGTGCGGAACGGTGACCGGATCCGGATCGACGCGGTGAAGAACGAGCTTGTCCTCGATCTGCCGGACGCGGAGATCGCCGACCGGCTCCGAGGCTGGCGGGCGGCGCCTTGCAAGGAGAAGCGGGGCGTCCTGGCCAAGTACGCCAAGCAGGTGAAGTCCGCTTCCGAAGGCGCGATCACCGACGGCGACTAAGCCGGCCGGCCACGGTCCGACGCGGGCGAGGCTCCGGCCTCGCTTGCTTTGTTTTTGCGTGCGGCGCCGAGCCGCGCCAAGGTCGACCCATGCCCCGCCCCACCCTGCTCGCCTTGGCGTGCCTCGGCGCCCTCGCCCTCGCGGCCGCCCCGGAGCCGCGTTTCGAACGGCGGACGATCACGACCGATTTCTTCAGCGAAGGCTGCGCCGTCGGGGACCTGGACGGCGACGGCCGGCCCGACCTGGTCGCGGGCCCGCATTGGTACGCCGGGCCCGACTTCCGCGTGCGCCACACGTTCGCCGCCCACCCGGGCCGGCCCTATGACGCGCTCGGCTACTCCGAATCCTTCGTGCAGCTCGTGGCCGACCTCGACGGGGACGGGAAACCCGACGTGATCACCGTGGGCTTCCCGGGCAAGGAGACGTTCTGGTACCGCAATCCCGGCGCCGGCGGGACGGGCCGCTGGACCCGCCACCTGTTCCTCGCGAGCACCGATAACGAGTCGCCGCACCTGACCGACCTCGACGGCGACGGGAAACCCGAGCTGGTGTGCATGTCCGGCGGCGCCGTGGGTTACGCGAAACTCGACCCGGCCGACCCGACGAAGCCGGCGCGGTTCATCCCGGTCTCCGCCCCGGAGCCGAGGAAATATGCGCGCTTCACGCACGGGCTCGGCGTGGGCGACCTCAACGGGGATGGCCGGCCCGACATCTTGGAGCGCTCCGGCTGGTGGGAAAACCCGGCGGCGGGCACGGCACCGGGCGCGGCCTGGAACTTCCACCCCGTCGCCTTCGCCGCGGGCCGCAACGGCGGGGCGCAGATGATCGTGACCGACGTGGACAGCGATGGGCTCGCCGACGTCCTGACCTCGCTCGACGCGCACCGCTTCGGCCTCTCCTGGTTCCGGCAGCGGAGATCCGCGGACGGCATCACGTTCGTCGAGCATCGTATCCTCGATGACCAGCCGGCGAACTCCGCCGGCGGTTTCGCGCTGGGTCAGATGCATGCCCTCGTGCTCAGCCGCCAGATCGTCGCGGGGCAACCGGCGCTGGTGACCGGCAAGCGCTTCTGGGCCCATGGCCCGAAAGGCGATGTCAACCCGCAGGCGGCGCCGCTCGTGCTCTGGCTCACGTGGGCCAAGGATGCGGAGGGCAAGGTCGTCTTCATCCCACGGGTCGCGGACGCGGAGGCTGGCATCGGCACGCAGTTCGAGGTGACCGACCTCGATGGCGACGGACGGGCGGAAATCGTTCTCGCCAACAAAAAGGGGGTCCACGTGCTTTCGCCGGTCCGTTGAACGGGGAACGGGATTGCCTCCCGGGCCGAGCGGGGGCATAACCCAGACGATGGCCTCCTCCTTCGAAGCTTACCGCCGCAACCTCCTGGCCTTTCCGGCCCTGGGCTTCGCCCTGGACCTCAGCCGGGCGGAGCTTCCCGCGGCCACCGCGGCGCGGCTGGCTCCGGCCTTGGCCCGGGCTTTCGCCGACATGGCGGCGCTGGAACAGGGTGCGGTGGCCAACCCCGACGAGAAGAGGATGGTCGGCCACTACTGGCTGCGCACGCCCGAGCTGGCGCCCGACCCGGCCATCGGCGCCGCCGTCCGCGCGTCCGTGGACGCCATCGAGGCCTTCGCGGCCCGCGTCCACGCCGGGCAGGTGCGCGGGGCGGCAGGCGCCTTCACCGACCTGCTCTGCATCGGCATCGGCGGCTCAGCCCTCGGGCCGCAGTTCGTGACCGACGCCCTCGGCGGCAAAGCCGACAAGCTCCGCGTCCATTTCATCGACAACACCGACCCCGACGGCATCGACCGCGTGTTCGACACGCTGGCGGGCCGCCTCGGCACGACCCTCGCGATCGTCACCTCGAAGTCGGGCAGCACCCCGGAGCCGCGCAACGGCCAGATCGAAGCCGCCCACCGCTGGCAGGCCGCCGGCCTGAGTTTCCCCGCTCATGCCGTGGCGGTGACCGGCGAAGGCAGCCAGCTTGACCAAGTCGCGGTCAAGGAACGCTGGCTGGCCCGCTTCCCCATGTGGGACTGGGTCGGCGGCCGCACCAGTGAACTCGGCCCGGTCGGTCTCCTGCCCGCCGCACTCCAAGGCCTCGATATCCGGGGTTTGCTGGCCGGGGCGAAGGCCATGGACGCCCTGACCCGGGTGCCTGACGCGACCCGCAACCCCGCGGCCGCGCTGGCGGCCGCCTGGCACCACCTGACGGACGGCGTGGGCACCAAGGCCATGGTGGTCCTGCCCTACAAGGATCGGCTGCTGCTCTTCTCCCGCTACCTGCAGCAGCTCGTGATGGAATCGCTCGGCAAGGAGCTCGATCTCCAAGGCCGGCAGGTCAACCAAGGCCTCACGGTCTACGGCAACAAAGGTTCGACCGACCAGCACGCCTACGTCCAGCAGCTGCGGGACGGCCTGAACAACTTCTTCGCGGTCTTCATCGAGGTGCTCGCCGACCGCCAAGGTCCCTCGCCCGAGGTCGAACCCGGCGTCACCTCCGGGGCTTACCTCCAGGCGTTCTTCCTCGGAACCCGGGAGGCCCTCGCCGGCAACGGGCGGGCCAGCATCACCTTGACCATCAATCAGGTCGATGCCGCGGCCGTGGGCATGCTCATCGCCCTGTTCGAACGGGCGGTCGGACTCTACGCCAGCCTCCTCGGCATCAACGCCTACCACCAGCCGGGGGTCGAGGCCGGCAAGAAGGCCGCCGCGGAGACCCTCCGGCTGCGGGCCCGGACGATCGCCGCGCTGGCCAAGACCCCGGGCAAATGGCTGCCTGTTGGGCAGATTTGTGAGGAAAATGGGCTTGTCGGGTCGGAGGAACTGGTGTTCAAAGTTCTTCTCCACGTCTCGTCCAATCCTGGACCTGTCGAAAGGCAGGACCATCCGGACCCGGGACACACCTTTTTCCGTCATAACTAACCCCTTCCCCACCCCATGAATAAGAAGCTGAACATCGTCATCCGCACCCTCGGCGTGCTGGCCGCCATCGCCGCCGGCGTCTTCGCCTACCTGCTGAAGGGCAAGATCGAGACCGCGATGACCGCGACCAACTTCGCCGTGACCGACACCGAGATCGGCGCCGCCAAGGAGTTCGCCCCGCGCATGGCCGAGATTTCCGCCAAGACCACCGCCCTCCTGACCAAGAAGCGTGAGCGCATCACCGAGCTCGAAGGCAACAAGAAGGACCTCGAAGCCGACGTCGCCGACAAGAAGACCAAGATCGAAGGCCTCACCGCCAACGTGGCCACCCTCGAAGGCGAACGAGCCGACCTCACCCGCAAGCGCGACGAACTGACCGGCCAGCTGGCCGAGGCCAACGGCAAGAAGGACGCCCTCGCCGCCGAGCTCAAGACCGCCCAGGAAGACCTCGTGAAGGAGAAGGAGAAGGTCGCCGTGCTCTTCACCAAGGAGCAGCTCGAGGCCGAGGTCGCCAAGGCCAACAAGGCCCAGGAAAACCTGGACAAGGTGAAGAACAAGTACGCCGCGCTCCGCAACGAATACCGCGGCACCATCGGCGCCCAGCCCGACCCCTTCAAGTTCCCCGAAGACCCGACCGTCGAGGCCACCACGGAAGGCATCGCCAGCTCCTTCGGCGCCGACACCATCAAGACCCGCATCCTCGTCATCGACCCCTCCAAGGGCATCGTCTGCTTCACCGCCGGCGAGAACGACGGCCTGAAGAAGGGCGAGAAGTTCGAAGTCCTGCAGAACGGCGTCAAGATCGGCGCGGTCTCCATCGCCGCCACGAAGGCCAGCTCCTCCGTCGCCGAAATCCACCCGGTCTCCGAGAAGGAAGAGAAGGAAGGCAAGTCCGCCACCGCCGGCTTCACCCGCGGCGGCGAGGTCACCCTCTCCCCCTTCAGCGGCAAGCTCGCCACCCGCTAAGCCTGCCATGCGTCTCCTGACCGTGCTCGTGCTCCTGGGCGCCCTCCTCGGGCTGACCGGTTGCGAAACGGTGGAGAAGCCGGCCGACTCCATGCTGCCGCAGGCCCAGCCCGCGAGCTGGCAGGGCGGTCTCCCCGGCCTGCAGACGCCGGCCGCCGGCTTCCGCTGATGCCCGCCGGGCCGGCAGGTACGCCCCGCGGGACGGCCGGAAGGCTCCTCGTGGTGGCGACTCCTTTGGGCAATCTCGGCGACCTCACGGCACGCGCGCGCGAGGCGATCGCCGGGTGCGACGCGGTCGCCTGCGAGGACACCCGCGTCACCGGCGGGTTGCTGCGCCACCTGGACGTGTCCAAGCCGATGCTCGCCTACCACGAGCACAACGAGAAGGAGGTCGCCGTGACCATCGCCGACCGCGTGGCCGCGGGCGCGGTCATCGCGCTCATCACCGACGCGGGGACGCCGGGCATCAGCGACCCGGGCTTTCGCGTGACGCGCGAATGCCGCAAGCGCGGGCTGACGGTCTCGCCGCTCCCCGGACCGTGCGCGATCGTGGCCTTGCTCTCCGCCTCGGGCCTGCCGACGAACGCCTTCCGGTTTGTCGGCTTCCTGCCGCCGAAGTCCGCCGCCCGCCGCCGCTTCCTCGAGGAGATGCGGACCGCGACCGAGACCGTGGTCCTGCACGAGTCCTGCCACCGTATCGGGGACTTCCTGGACGAGATGCTGGAAATCCTGGGGCCGGAGCGCGTGGTCTGCGTCGGCCGCGAGCTGACCAAACTGCACGAGACGATCCGGACCGCGGCGCTCAAGGAGCTGGTGCCCGCGCTCAAGGCGGGTTCGCTCAAGGGCGAGTTCACGGTGGCGCTCGCGCCCGCCGATTTCGCGCTCTGACGCATCGCGGTTGACCCTCGGGGGGCGTTGCCCGCATCCTTGCGGCATGGCCGGCTTCGACGACAGCCTCGTCCGCGAGTATTTCGAGCTGCACGGCTTCTTCACCCGGACGCCGCCGAAGCCCGGCGCGCCGGCGCGAGCCAAGCGGGCCGACGACCACGGGCAGTTCGAGGTGTTGAACCCCTCTCCCCGGGCCGGGGCGGAGCCCGGCTTCCAACTGTTCGGCTCGGACCTCCCGGGTCTGGCGAGCGCGGTGGTCGCGGTCAAGGGCCTCCCCGCCAAGGGACTGACGCCGGCGATGCTGCGCCGCGGCGACTTCCTTGACTTCATCCGCAAGGAGGCCGCGCCCGCCGCGAAGGAGGCCTTCGGTGAGGCGCCCACGGACACCGCCCGACCGGCCCGGGTGCTGGTGCTGCCGGGACTGCCCGCGCAGGAACCGCCACGCTCCGAGAGCATCGCCCTGCTGCGAGCCCAGGGGGTCGACCATGTCCTGACCTTCCGGACGATCCTGGAGAACCTCCTCCAGACCGCCGAGACGGCCGGCGCCGCCGGCCGCTCCGACACCTTGCGGTTGCTTCGCCTGCTCCGCGCCTACGATATGGTCAACGCCGCCCAGCTAGAGCTGTTCGGCCAGCCTCCCCCCAAGTGATCCACCCTTCCGCCCTCGTCCACCCTGCCGCGCAGGTCGACCCCTCCGCCGAGATCGGCCCGTTCGCGATCGTCGAGGCCGGCGCGATCGTCGGCGGCGGCTGCCGCCTCGCGGCGCACGCGATCCTGAAGGCCGGCGCGGTCCTCGGCGCGGGCGTGGTGGTCGACCACTTCGCGGTGGTCGGCGGCGACCCGCAGGACCTGTCGTTCGACCCTTCGACCGCTTCGCGCGTGACGGTCGGCGCGCGCACGGTGATCCGGGAGCACGTGACCTTGCACCGCGCGACGAAACCGGACACCGCGACGGTCATCGGGGCGGATTGCCTGCTCATGGCGGGCAGCCACGTCGCGCACGATTGCGTCCTCGGCGACGGCGTGATCCTCGCGAACGGCTGCATGCTCGGGGGGCACGTGCACGTGGGGGCCAAGGCCTTCGTCAGCGGCGGCGTGGCCGTGCACCAGTTCTGCCGGATCGGCGGCGGCTCGCTGACCTCCGGCAACGCCGTCATCACCGAGGACGTCCCGCCCGACGGGCTGGCCCATGGTCGGAACGAACTGGCCGGCCTGAACCTCGTCGGCCTGCGCCGCCGCGGCGTGCCCGCCGAGGCCATCGCCGAGCTCAAGCGCGCCTACCATGCGGTCTATCGGCCCGGTCAGGGCTGCGTCGCGCTCGCCCAGGCCGAGCTGGCCGGCGGCACCTACCGCACGACCGAAGGACGGGCCTTCCTGGAGTTCTTCCTCGGCGGCAAACGCGGCCGCTTCGTCCAACCTTCATGAGCCGGCTCCCGCTCGCCATCCCCTGCGGGGACCCCGCCGGCGTCGGCCCGGACCTGATCGCCTCCTGGTTGCGGGCGCATCCGGACGAAGCCGACTCGGTCTTGCCGATCGGACCCGCCGACTGGATCGCGCGGCTCGGACGAGGCCTCGCCGTCGGGCCCGCCGATCACCTCACGCGTCCCGGGCAGCCCGATGAGGCCGGCCAGTTGATCGCCCTCGAAGCCATGGAGCTCGCCGCCCGCGGCACCACCGGCGGACGCTTCGCCGGCGTGGTGACCGGTCCGGTGAACAAGCAGCGCCTCGCCGAGGTCGGCTACCCGTTCCCGGGGCAGACCGAATTCTTCGCCGCGCGGTGGGGCGGAGAACCCGTCATGGCGTTCGCCGGCGGCCGGATGACGGTGGGCCTCGTGACCTGGCACCTGCCACTCGCGGATGTGCCGCGCGTGCTCGACGCCGCCGCGGTGCGCCGCACCGTGCTCGCGCTGATCGCGTTGCGCACGAAGCTCGGCGACGCCCGTCCGCGCATCGCGGTCTGCGGGCTCAACCCGCAGGCCGGCGAAGGCGGCCTGCTCGGCCAGGAGGATGACGCTGTCCTTCGCCCGGCGATCGCGGCCTTGCGCGCCGAGGGCCACGACGTGAGCGGCCCGCTACCGGGCGATACGGTCTTCCACCGCCACCTGCGGGGCGAGTTCGACGCGGTCGCCGCGATCTACCACGATCAAGGCCTCGCGCCCCTGAAGACGGTCGACTTCGCGACCTCCGCCAACCTGAGCCTCGGCCTGAAGCATGTGCGGACCAGTCCCGACCATGGCACGGCCTACGACCTCGCCGGTACCGGCCGGGCGGACCGGGGCAGCTTCGATTCGGCGGTGCGCCTCGCCCGCCTGCTCTCGGCCTGATGCGTCGCTGGTTGGCCACGCTTGCGCTGCTCGGCGCCGCCGTGCTCGCGGTCGCCGCACCCGAGCGCATCGCGACCTATAGCCCCGGCGCGACCCGCACCTTGGTCGACTTCGGGGCCGCGGATAAGATCGTCGCCGCCTCGCGCTGGTGTCCGCTGCCGGCGACGCACCCGGCCGCGCGGGACTGCGATGTCTTCAACCCGGACCTCGAGCGGTTGCTAAGGGCCAAGCCCGACCTGGTCATCGTCCCCCGCACTTCGAACCCGCTCTGGGCCGAACGTTGTCGCGGCGCGGGCCTCAAGGTCTTGGTGCTGGCCCCGGAAAGCGCGACGTGCGTGCTCGCGGACATCCGGCTCATCGGTGAGGCCCTCGGCCGATCGCCGGAGCAAATCCAGCGGGTGACCCAATCCCTCGAGCGCATCCCCGCCCTTCTTCCACGTAAGCTACTCATCGTCTGGGACGGCATGATGGCCGGGCCGGATAGTTACCTCGGCCTGCCGATGCGTGGGGCAGGTTTTACGTCGGCCTTAAAAAAAGGCAGCTGGGTCAAATTAGACTGGGAAACCTTGGTCCACGCCGAGCCCGACGTCATCTTATGGGTGGAATCGACCTCCCTCGACGGACCCATTGTCTTTTCGGCCAAGAGGCAGGTTGAAATGTCTCAAGTATCTCTTGTTAAGGGACTTAAATGTATTAATGCCGACCTGATTTTCGAAACCAGCAGCGGGAGCCAGTGGCTGCCTGGTTCTGGCTTAGCCCAACTCGGTCCGAAACTCTCGGAGTTAAGAGAGAAAGTGAGGTAAACGCCTAAAGAGCTAAACCTCCAAGCCCGTTGACAATCGACCGCCTTCGGTCAAATTAGAAGTCTCTCCTATGACCAAGCTCATCAAGCTCCTCTCCCTCACCTGCGCCCTCGCCGTGTCCACGGCCGTCGCTTCCGCTCACTGCGGCAAGTGCGAAAAGAAGGACCACCCGGCCACCCCGGCTGCCCCCGCCACCGCCCCGGTCGTTGACCCGGCCAAAAAGGCTGAGCCTGCCAAGCAGGAAGAAGCCCCGGCTAAGAAGGACGGCGAAAAGTGCCCCTGCCCTTCCGAGAAGCCCAAGGCCCAGGTCGACCTGACCTCGGATGATTGCCCCAAGAAGTGCGACAAGGACAAGAAGGACGCCCCGGCCGCTCCGGCTGCCCCGGCGACCGCCGAGGAAGCTCCGGCCGCTCCCGCCAAGAAGGACGGCGAGAAGAAGTGCCCCAGCTGCCCCGACGAAAAGCCGAAGGCCTAAACAGCCCACGCTGATCCGCACAAAGGGACGAACCTCCGGGTTCGTCCCTTTTTATTGGTTAAAGTCCCAGTTCGACGCGCACGAACGTCGGAAAATCCCGATGGAAGCGCACGCCGCGAGCCGCGGCCTGAGCCTCGGCTTCGGCGGTGAACGGCGCCCCGCTACGCACCGCGCAGGAGCGGATGCCCGCATTGAGCCCGGCGTCCCAATCGGTGACCCGGTCTCCGATCATCCAACAGCGCGCCAGGTCGAGGTCATGTCGCGCGACCATCTCGAGGATGAACTTCGGGCTGGGCTTGCGGTACTCGCTAGGCTCATCCGGGCGCTCCGGCGCGGCCTTGATCTCGAGGATGCCCGGAGCCGGCAAGTCCAGCAACTCGAGCATGCGGGCATTGCAGGCGTGGTACTGGTCCCAGGTGAAGATCCCCCGGCCGATGCCGCTCTGGTTGGTCAGGATGAAGAGGCGGTAACCCGCGGCGAGGCAGGCGACCAAAGCCTCCCTCACCCCGGCAATCGGCTGGATCTGCTCCGGGCGGCACGTATGATGGTGGTCCTCGATCAGGTTACCGTCGCGGTCGAGGAAAAGGGCGGGAAAGCCGGGCATCCGGGCACCCAATCAGTCCTCGGCACGGGGTGCAAGCCGCCGGAAAGGGGGCTTGACCGAGGACTCCGAGGGGGTAGAACCAACCCTCAACCTAGCGCAGAACCATGGCCAATCCGAAACGTAAACAGTCCAAGCGTCGCAGCCGTCTCCGTCGCGGCGCCAACCAGTTCCGCGCCCCGAAGCTCGTCAAGGACGCCGAATCCGGCGCCCTTCGCCGCTCCCACCGCGTCGACCCCACCACGGGGAAGTACCGCGGCCGTCAAGTCCTCGACACCGGAGCCTAAGCTCCGCCCCGGGCCCCGCCCGACCTCATGAGCGACGCTGCGGCCACGAAGGGTTACCGGATCGCCCTCGATTGCATGGGCGGTGACCTCGGTCCCTCCGAAGCCGTCGCCGCCGCCGCCCTGGCCTTTAAGGAGGGTGTCATCGGACCCGCGGATACCTTGATCCTCGTGGGCCACGAGGACAACCTCCGCCTCCTGGCCCGGGAACACCGTATCCTGAACAAGCCGGACCGCGTCTTCTACCGCCACGCTCCCACCGCCGTCTCGATGGACGACGCGGCGATGACCGTGCTCAAGTCCAAGCGCGAGTCCTCGATGGTCAAGGCCCTCGAGATGCTCAAGGCCGGCGAGGCCGACGTGGTGGTCTCGACCGGCAACACCAAGGCCCTCGTGGCCGCGGGCACGATCAAGGTGCGCCCGATGGAAGGCGCCGAGCGCCCCGCCCTCGCCGCCATCATGCCGCGGCGCGAAGGTCACTTCATCATGCTCGACGTCGGGGCCAACCCCGAGGCCAAGCCCGAGCACCTGCTGCACAACGCCGTCCTCGGCTCCATCTACGCGCAATGCTCGCTGGGCATCGCCAACCCGCGCGTCGGCCTGCTCACGGTCGGCACCGAGGAAGGCAAGGGCGGCGCCCGCATCAACCGCACCCATCAGCTGCTGAAGGCCATGGGCGACCGCATCAATTATGTCGGCCCCGTCGAAGGCTACGACGTCTTCGGCGACGCCTGTGACGTGGTCGTGACCGACGGCTTCACCGGCAACGTGCTCGTGAAGACCATCGAAGGCCTGGTCTACATGGTCCGCGACCTCGTCGGCAGCAAGGTGAAGCGCAACCCCGTCTACATCGCGAGCGGCGTGGCGATGTTCCCGCTGCTGCGCGACCTCAAAGGCAAACTGAAGCCGGAACGTTACGGCGGCGCTCCCTTGCTCGGTCTCACGGGCCTCGTCATGAAGGCCCACGGCTCCAGCAATCGGCAGGGTATCTGCAGCGCGATCCGCCTCGGCCTCGAGGCCTTGGGGCACGACGCGGGCCGGCGGATGCAGGCGGCCTTGGCCGAGGCCAACCAGGTGGTGGCGGCGACCCCCGAGGAAGCCTGAGGTTTTAGTGTTCCCTTTCCGCCCGGCGGGTCTTACCTCAACGCATCGATGAGCCGTGCCGAGCTTTCAGTCTTCATCCGGTCCCTCGGCGTGCATGCGCCGGACCGCAAGCTCACCAACACGGAGCTCTCCGCGATGGTCGAGACCTCGGATGAGTGGATCAAGTCCCGCTCGGGCATCTCCGAACGCCGGATCGCCGGGGCCGGCGAAAATCCCTCCGACATGGGCGCCCAGGCCGCGGCCAAGGCGCTCGCCCGCGCCGGCCTGACCCCCGATGACATCGACCTCCTCATCGTCGCCACGATGACGCCGGACGTCCCCTTCCCCTCCACCGCCTGCCTGCTCCAGGCCAAGCTGGGCCTGCGCCGGGACATCCCCTGTTTCGACATCTCGGCGGCCTGCTCCGGCTTCGTCTACGCGCTCCAGGTCGGCACCGACATGCTCCGCTCCGGCAACTACCGCCGCGCGCTCGTCATCGGGGCGGAGAAACTCTCCAGCGTCGTCGACTGGCAGGACCGGGCCACCTGCGTGCTCTTCGGCGACGGCGCCGGGGCCGCCATCCTCGAGACGACCGCCACGCCCGACGTCGGCGTGCTCGGCAACCTGCTCGGAGCCGACGGCGTCAACGCCGAGCTCCTGCACTGCGTGGCGGGCGGTTCGGCCCAGCCCGCGAGCGAGCAGACCCTCCGCGACCGCCAGCACTTCCTCCGGATGAACGGCAAGGAAGTCTTCAAGCTCGCCGTGCGCGTCATGGCGGACTCGTGCGAACGCGTCCTGAAGGGCTGTGGCAAGCATTCGGACGACGTGGCCTGGTTCATCCCGCACCAGGCCAACATCCGCATCGTCGAGGCCGTCGCCGATCAGCTCCAGGTCGGGCTCGATCGCTTTCCCATCAATCTCGACCGCTACGGCAACACCTCGGCGGCCTCGATCCCGCTGGCGCTCGAGGAGGCCTGGACCGCGGGTCGCATCAAGCATGGCGACCTCGTCCTGCTCGTCGCGTTCGGCGCCGGCCTCACCTGGGGCGCAACCCTCCTTCGCTGGCATGAACCTTCGCTCTGAACTCCTCCTGCTCTCCTGCCTGCTGGTCGCCTGCGCCTCGCAGGATGACGCGCATCGCCCTGCCGCCCGCTACGAGACGGACCCGAGCCGCCGCCCGGTGGTCGAGGCCGTGCTCCGGCAGGCCGACCGCCAGGCGGCGGCCGGCGAACAGCGCGCCGCGTTCGCGTCCTTGGAACTCCTGATCACCGGGGAGGCCGGCACCGAAGGCGAGGCCCAGGCCCTGCTGCGCAAGGCCCGCCTGCTCGCGGATCGCCAGCAATACGACCCGGCGGGCGAGATCCTGGATGACCTTTACGCCCGCCACTCGGCCTTCGGCTCCTTCCAGGAGGTCGTCGAGCTGCAGTTCCGCATCGCCAACGAACTCGCCGATGGCAAGCGGCGGTTGCTCGGCGGCTGGTTCCCCTGGTTCCCCGACCGGGCCCACGCCATCGGGCTCTACGAGAAGGCCGTGAAGCTCGCCCCCAACGGGACCCTCGCGGACGAGAGCCTGATCCGGGCCGGCCGCGTGGCCTTGGCGATGGACATGGAGACGCGCGCCGCCGAGGTGCTCGAACGCCTCCTCAGCGATTACCCCGCCAGCAAGCATCTGCCCGAGGCGCTCGAACGACTCGCGGAACTCCGCGCCAAGGAGTCGCTCGGGCCCGATTGGGACCAGGCCGCGGCCCTTGAAGCCGCGGACCACTGGCGTACCTTGGCAGACCAGTTCCCCCGCGATCCGCGGGCCGCCCGCGCCGCCCAGGAGGTCGCCGCCTTGCGCGACCGCGCCGCCCGCGCGCGCCTCCACCTCGCCATGTTCTACTGGGCCCGCCGCAACAACCCGGAGGCCGCGAAGTTGATGGCCAACGCCTGCCGCACCATCGCGCCCGAATCCGCCGCCGCCAAGGAGGCGGAGGCGCTGCTGGCCTTGATCCAGAAGAATCCCACCCCGCCGACCACCCTGGCGGATACCCTCCTCGGCCGCTACCCGCGCCCCCGCGTTGATGACGGCGGTAAGCCGACGACCGTCGGCGAGGACCTTGACGCCCTCGGCTTCCGCAAGGACGTCCCGAAGCCCGCCACGGAGACCGAACGGCGATGACCAAAGCCCTGTCAGTGCTGGCCCTCTGCCTGCTGACAGGCTGCTCCGCCTATCGGCTCGGCGGCCCCAAGCCGGCCTTCACGACGCTGGAGATCGCCCCGGTCCGCAACACCACCAACCGGCCCGTCGCCAACAGCCTGCTGCAGCAGAAACTGGCGGAAAGCTTCGGCGGGGACCCGCGCGTCAGACTCGCGCCCGGTGGCGCCCGACTCGACGCCGAGATCAGTTCGTTCCGGCGCGACGGCCTCACGACCAAGCCGACCGACGCGTTCTTCTACACCTCGTTCCGGCTCACCTACGTCGTGCGCTGCACGCTGACCAGCGGGGATGGCAAGGTGCTCTTCCGGAACCGCGAGTTCACGGCCAACGCGACCCTGCGACCGCTCGGCAACGCCGCCGGCGAGGAACGCAGCCTCGACGGGCCGATCTTCGCCGACCTCGCCGCGCAGATCCGCGAGGCCGCCACCACCGCCTGGTAACGCCATGCCCGCCCCCGTCGTCGCCCCTTCCCTGCTCGCCGCCGACCACGGCGACTTCGCCGGCGGCATCAGGGCGATCGAGGAAGCCGGTCTCGGCTGGGTCCACCTGGACATCATGGACGGGCACTTCGTGCCCAACATCAGTTTCGGACCGCAGGTCGTCGCGGCCTTGCGCCCGCGCACGCGGCTGCACTTCGACGTGCACCTGATGCTCGCGCACCCGGATCGCTTCGTGGCGGCCTTCGCGCAGGCCGGCGCCGAACGCCTGACCGTGCACATCGAGGCCGACCATGACATGGCGAAGACGCTCGCCGCGATCAAGGCGGCCGGGCTCAAGGCCGGCATCGCGATGAACCCGGACGCCGACCCGCGCCGGCTCCTGCCTTACCTCGAGAGCGTCGACCTGGCCCTGTGCATGACGGTCTTCCCGGGCTTCGGCGGCCAGGCCTTCATCCCCTCCGTGCTCGAGAGCATCCGCTTCCTCGACGCCGAACGCCGGCGCCGCGGGCTGGATTTCCGCCTGGAAGTCGACGGCGGGATCAACGCCGAGACGGGCCAGCTCTGCCGAGCCGCCGGGGCCGACACGCTGGTGGCCGGGACGGCCTTCTACAAGGCCCCGAACCGCCGGGCCTTCGTGGCCGGGTTGACGGCCTAAGCCGCCGCGGGCGGCGGGTCGACGCGCAGCTCCTTCTCCTTCTGGAGCCGCAGCTGGCCGCAGGCCGCGTCGATGTCGTGCCCCTTCTCGCGCCGGAGGGTCGCGGTCACACCCAGCGCACGCAGCTCCTTGACGAACCGGTCCTGGCGCGTGAGCGAGGGCCGCACCCAAGGGAGGCCCTCGACCTTGTTGTACGGGATCAGGTTGACGTGCGCGTGGAGCTCCCGGGCGATGACCGCGAGCTTCTTCGCCTGCTCCAGGGAATCGTTGATGTCCTCGATGAGGATGAACTCGAGGGTGAGCATGCGTCCGTGCTTGCGGGCGAAGGCCTTGGCCGCGGGCACGAGTTCCTCCAAGGGGAACTTCCGGTTGACGGGCATGATCTGGTTACGGACCTCGTTGGTGGCCCCGTGCAGGCTGATGGCCAAGCGGAAGCCGAGCTCCTCGTCGGCGAGCTTGAGGATCTTGGGGACGACCCCGGAGGTGGAGATGGTGATGCGGCGGGCCCCGAAGCCGAACCCCCAGGGGGCGTTGACGATGCGCAGGGCGGCCAGGAGGTTGTCGTAGTTGGCGAGCGGCTCCCCCATGCCCATGACCACGATGTTATCGAAAGAGGCCAGCCCCTGGGCAGCCCGGACGGGGTCGGCCTGGTCCTCGATCCGGCAGACCTGGACGAGCTGAGAGACGATTTCCCCCACCGAAAGGTCCCTTTTCCAGCCTTCGAGGCCGGAAGCGCAGAATTTGCAGCCGTAGGCACACCCCACCTGAGTCGAGATACAGATGGTCCGGCGGGACTGCTCCTGCCCCACCCCCTCCATGGGGGCCCGGATGATGACCGTCTCGATCAGGGAGCCGTCCCGGAGGCGCTGGAGGACCTTCTGGGTGACGTCGGAGGCGGTTTTCTTGCCCATGACGTCGGTGGACGCGAAGTCGTACTGCTCCGCCAGCCAGGCCCGCAAGTTGGCCGGAAGGTTGGTCATGGCGTCCGGACCACCTGCCCGGCGGGGGTAGAGCCACTCGAAGATCTGGGCGACCCGGTAACGGGGGTGCCCGGCCTCGACCAAGCGAGCGCCGAGGGAGTCCGGCGTTTCGCCGTGGATGGAGGGTTTTTCGGGCTTAAAGGCCATCGGGTTGGTTCAAGGCAAGGCAATCGGGACCGAAGACCGCAAAGCCTCCGCCTTCCTGCTTGCAAGTGCGTTTTGTTATGCCCAAAACCCCTTTTTGCAATGAGCAACAAGGCCCCCAACCCACAAGGCGTTAAAAACAACTCTCTGCAGGACGCCATCAACCGGGTCGGCTCGGGTCAGCCCGCTTTCTGCCTGCACCAAGCCTGGGGCATCGGCGTCATCCGGGGCTACGACGAGGCCGCCAAGCGCTTCACCGTCGACGTCCCCGAGCAGGGCAAGAAAGGCCACGTCATGGACGCCGCTTTCTTCCTCGGCAAGATCGAGATCCTGAACCCGACCAGCCTCGTCGCCTCGGCCTACGCCGACGAAACCAAGGAGAAGGTGGCCCAGCAGGTCGCCAACGACCCCGCCGCCATCGTCAAGACCCTGCTGGCCGAGTACCCGGAGGGCGAGTGCACCTCCTACGCCCTCGAGGCCAACCTCGACCGCATCCACTTCGCCTCCCTCGGCGCCGGCAAGGACCGCACCGCCGCCTTCAAGTCCTGGTGGACCAAGGCCCGCGCCGCCATCCGTAAGGACCGCGCGATCCAGGTCCCCGAGAAGAAGGGCGGCCTCTACATCCTGCTCGAGGCCCCGGTCGACCTCGGCGAGGACCTCTTCGCCCAGTACGAGTCGGCGCCGAACTTCGAGCGCAAGCTGGCCCTCTTGGAGGCGCTGGCCGACAGCTCCACCGCCGAGACGCGCTCCGCCGCGACGGAAGCCAACCTCGCCAAGGTCTCCGCCGACCTCGCCAAGGCCCTCGCCGCCGTCAGCCCGAGCCGCCGCCGCGACCTCATCCCGGTCATGCTCGGCGCCATCTGGAACCGCGATAAGTTCTTCCGCTCCGCCGTCGAGACCGTCGAGACCGTCAGCCCGACCGCCTCCGAGGTGATCGCGCTCTGCAACGAGGGCGACCTGGCCTTCGTCGCCCTGAACATCCCGCACACCACGGAGAAGATCCGCAGCCTCCTCGACCTCGTGCGCGCGCACCACGGCGAGAAGTGGGCGGACCGCGCCTTCGACCTGCTGCGCAACCGCGATATCGGCGCGACCAAGAGCGGTTCCGCCAAGCTCGTCGCCGAGTCCATCTCCTACCTCTGCGACCAGGAACTCGCGGCCGAGGTCGGCCAGCGCTTCGCCCAGTGGCTCGAGAGCCGCGAACTGCGCGCCCCGGTCATCATCTGGATCATCAAGAACCGCGATTCCAAGAAGTACGCCGACATCGTCGGTCGCCTCATCAACCCGACCCTGCTGGCCGCCATCCTGGGCTCCGTCGACACCGAGGCCCTCGAGTCCAACTCCACCGCCCGCATCCCCCTCGCCAACGAGCTGGTCAAGGACAAGGAGCTCATCGCCGACATCCTCGCGCCGGCCAACGGCCCGAAGGTCGACGGCGAGACGATCTACGACCTCACCCGCACGATGCTCAGCAGCCAGGGCTTCGACCAGATGACCAAGAAGTCGCTGATCGCCCGCCTCGCCAAGATCGACCCGAACGTCCAGCGCCTCGCGCAGTCCAAGCCGACGGACAACGAGGCCGAGGAGAAGGAACTCTTCGTCTCCAAGCACAGCAAGGAGGAGAAGGATCGCGAGCTCCTCGACATCATCCAGAACAAGCTGCCCGCCGTGAAGGAAGCCATCCAGGTGGCCAAGGAACACGGCGACTTGCGCGAGAACTCCGAGTACAAGATGGCCCGCCAGGACCATGACACGCTCTCGGCCCGCCGCGCCGAGCTCGAAAGCCTCCTCAAGAAGGCCCGCGTGACCGACTTCACCGAGGCCCGCGCCGACGCGATCAGCATCGGCTCGACCGTGACCCTGCTCCGCGGGGCCGACCAGGTCGAGGTCACCTACGACATCCTAGGCGTCTGGGACGGCAAGCCGGAGGAGAACATCCTCTCGTACATCTCGCCCCTCGCGAAGCAGTTCCTCAACCAGAAGCTGGGGGAGACCTTCACGACCAACATCAACGGCAAGACCGAGACCTGGAAGGTCAAGGCTCTCAGCCGCTGGGTCGACAAGCGGAAGTAAGCCGACCGACCGACCCCCCGAGGAAGCCCCGCCCCGCGGGGCTTCCTCTTTTGACAGCGGCCCGAACGACCCCATCCTGCCCACCATGCCCGACCCTTGGGAATCCCTCCGCCTCCTGTCCGACCCGACCCGGGCCCGCCTGCTGTTCCTGCTGGCCAAGGGCGAGCTGGCGGTCGGCGAGCTGCAGGAGATCCTCGGCATGGGCCAATCGCGCATCTCGACCCACCTGGCCCTGCTCCGCAAGGCAGGGCTGGCCGAAGACCGCCGGGACGGTAAGCACTCCTATTACTCCCTGGCCCGCGGCCTCGGGGCCGGCGTGCAGAGTATCCTCGAGGCGGCCATCCGGGCCACGGAGGCCGAACCGGCCGCCCGGGCCGACCAACGGGCCCTGCAACGGATTGTCGAGCGGCGCCGCCGCAAGGCCGAGCAGCACTTCAACCTGGTCGCCGACCGGCTCGGCAAGAACTACTGCCCCGGGCGCTCCTGGGAAGCCATCGGTCAGATGCTCCTGCTGCTGGCCCCGAAGGTGCGCATCGCCGACCTCGGGGCAGGCGACGGCACCTTGTCCCGCCTGCTGGCCCGGCAAGCCGAGTTCGTCCACTGCGTCGACAACTCCCCGCGGATGGTCGAGCTGGGACGGGCCTTGGCCAAAAAGGAACAGCTGAACAACCTGGACTACGTCCTCGGCGACATCGAGGACGCCCCCCTCCCCGACCGTTCGGCCGACCTCGTCCTGCTCAGCCAGGCCCTGCACCACGCCGAAAACCCGCGAAAAGCGCTGGCCGAGGCCTATCGCATCCTCAAGCCGGGCGGACGGGTGCTCATCCTCGACCTCCGGGCCCACCGCTTCGAGAAGGCCCGCGAGCTTTACGCCGATCGCTGGCTCGGGTTCAAGGAGAACGACCTCCACGATTGGCTCGAGGAAGCTGGCTTCCGCGAATCCGAGGTCCGGGTCGTCGCCAAGGAGGACCGCGAGCCGGGCTTCGAGACCCTGCTGGCCTCCGGGCGGAAGGCGGCGCGCTGACCCTGACCGGGGGCATCCCCATGGGGGGCCGTCCTCCCCCGCGGGCGGGGTGAGTGTGAAGGGTTATTGCTTGGCAGAGAGGGCACCGGAGGGCTAATTTCCTACCTCACCCCAAGAGGCGTCACCGCGCTCACCCTACCCGATGGCCACCCACGAGTCCCGCACCTACCAACTGGCCAAAGCCGCCATCCTCGCCGTCCTCCTGGCGGTGACCCCGGTCGCCACTCCCGCCCGCGCCCAAACCAAGCCCGCGGCCGCTGCGCCCGCGCCCGAGAACAAACTGGAAACCCTCTTCAAGCGGGCCGGCAAGGAGATGGAGGCCAAGAAGTACAAGGCCGCCTACGACACCTTGACCGAGATGGAGAAGCAACTGCCGACCGAGGCGGCCGACATGCTCAAGGCGGTGCTGGCCTTCAATAAGGCCGTCGCCGTCTACACCCTTAAGGACTGGGCGAAGACCGAGGAGGAACTGACCGCCTTCCTCGCCAAGTACCCGAAGGGTACCGAGGACTTCTACGGTTTGGACAATAAGCGCGGCATCGCCCAGCTCAGCCTGGTCGAAGCCTTGGCCAGCCAGTCCAAGTGGGACCCCGCCTTGGCCCTCCTCGAGAAGCTCCGCGCCCCCAACATCGCCATCCGCGCCGAGGACCGTATCAGCGCCTATACCCTCTCCGCCCGCATCCTCGAGGAAAAGGCCAAGTCCGCCGGCGAGGTCGAGAAGAAGAAAGCCCTCGGTCAGGCCATGCAGCTGCTGAAGTCGGCCATCGCCGAGGGCCTCGCCACGCCGGAGCGCCGCGAAGCCGCCGCCAAGCTGGTCGAGGTCTACACCAAGCTCGGCCTGACCAAGGAAGCCGAGCAGCTCAAGGCCGAGGTCGACGCCCGCGGCACCGGCTCGCCTGCCGAGATCGTCCGCTCCAATTTCCAACGCATCGAGATCGGCGACGCCCGCTTCGAGTCCGCCGAGAACGCCGCCGACGAGAAAGAGAAGGCCGAACTCTATCGTCAGGCCCTCGCGAGCTACCAAGGCACCCTTCGCCGCGCGACCGTGGCCCGCTCCGTCTCCCGCGCGGTCGAGGCCAAGCAGGCCGAGGTCGACAACCTCAAGAAACTCTACCCCAAGCCGGACGATAACGCGAAGATCAAGATCGAGGAGGCCATCGCGGGCGTCGAGCAGTTCAAGAAGATCGAGGGCGAGTTCGCCGCCAACAAGGACTACGACGCCTTCATCTCCTACCGCATCGGCCTTTGCCTGCTGGAGCTGAACAAGCACTGGGAGGCCTTCGTGGCGTTCCGCGACATCTTCGACAACAACCCGGGCTTCTCCAAGGTTTCCGGCGCCTACTACTACTACATCGTCGCCCTGCGCCAGATCGGTCGCAACACCGAGGCCCAGGCGAAGTGCAAGGAGTTCCTGCAGAAGTATCCCGACAGCGAGGAAGTCCCGGCGGTCGCGGTCATCCTCGGCGAGATCTCGCAGGACCGCGAGGACTACAAGGAAGCCATCGAGCACTACAACTGGGCCAAGACCAACGTGAAGAAGATCGACGCGGCCACCGTCGAGGAGATCGACTTCCGCATCATCACCTGCCTCTTCGCCAACGTCGACTGGGAGCAGGCCGGCGCCGCCCTCGACGCCTTCAACCAGAAGTACCCGCGCTCCCTCGCCCGCGAGCAGGCCGTCTACATGCGCGCCCTCTGCTGGTTCTACCAGGGCAAGTACAAGGACACGAAGGCCGGCTTCGACCAGTACCAGGCCGACTACGCGGGCCGGGGCAAGTTCCTGCCCGACGTCCGCTACCGCCAGGCGATCGTGAAGTTCGGCCTCAACCCGCCGGAGACCGCCGAGACCCTGCGCCTGTGCAACGAGTGGCTGAAGGACTACGCCGTGAGCAAGGACGAGGCCGTCGTCAACCAGGTCCCCGAGGTCCATACTCTTATCGGCGACGCCGAGATGCGCCTGGCCACCGAGCTCGACAAACCCATCCGCAAGGCCGATGAGTCCGCGCGCACCAACGCCGCCCCGGAGGCCAAGAAGAAGTTCCTCGCCGAGAAGGCCCGCCTCGAGAAGGAGAAGGACGGCCACACCGCCAAGGCTATCGACGCCTACATCGCCGCCGCCCGCAGCGGCCGCACCAACGCCAACGCGCTGGAGTTCGTCCTGCGCGAGCTCGGCAAGCTGCTGCCCGGCCGCGGCGAGCACGCGCGCATGCGCGACCTGTACAAGGAGGTCTACGACTGGGATCACAACGACCCGAAGGCGCTGACCTACCTCTACGAGGTGATCAAGGCCACCGAGCGCCTCGGCGACAAGCCGGAGTTCGCCCAGCGTAGCGAGGAGATCCAGAAGCGCTTCAGCGGCCAGCTCGCCGCCGAACGTAAGAAAGTCGACGCCCTCGAGCGCCAGGACGGCGCCACCAAGGAGGCCATCGCCGCCGCCAAGGCCGAGGTCGCCAAGCTCTCCGCCAAGCTCGCCGACGAGCTCGCGGTGGTCGAGAAGGACCGTCAGGCCAGCATCGTCGTCGCCAAGACCGAAGCCCTCGGCATCCTCTCCGCCTCGGTCGCCGAGACCATCAACGACCGCAAGCAGGAGGGTAACGAGAAGCTCGTCATCTTCCTCTGCGAGAAGCTCGCCCGCAAGGTGAAGCGCGTGAAGGCCGGCGTCGCCGTCGACCCGGCCGCCTACTCGGCCGCCAACGCCGAGGCCGAGCTGACCCAGCTCCTCCGCCTCGAGCAGAACAAGGGTTCCCTCATCGCCCAGGCCCGCGGCTTCTTCGCGATGGGCCAGCTGAACGTCTTCCTCCGTAACCCCGAGCGGGCCGACACCTTCTTCAAGAAGGTCTCCGCCAACTACAAGGCGGAGGAACTCAGCCCGACGATCCTCGCCGTGGTCGGCGACCACCTGCTCGCGAAGGGCGAGATCGCCAAGGCCGCCGCCTACTTCGAGTACATCAAGGAGCATAACCGCTCCTCCGAGTACGCCGACTTCGGGTTCGCCGGCCTCGCCGAGATCCTCCTCCAGCAGAAGAAGTTCAAGGAGGCCCTCGAGCTCTGCAACGAGGCGGTCGACAACCAGATCACGATGTCGAAGGAGAAGGAGATCAAGTTCGCCCGCGCCCGCGCGCTCGCCGAGACCCAGGCCTACCCCGAAGCCAAGAAGGCCTTCGAGGAGATCCTGCAGACCAAGGAATGGCGTGGCGAGGCCACCGCCGGCAGCCTCTACTGGCTCGGGGTCATGGAGGAACGCCAAGGCCGGAACGCCGAGGCCGTCGCCTACTACCGCCGCTGCTACCAGACCTGGAAGAAGTACGAGTTCTGGTCCGCGAAGGCCTACCTCGCCACCGCGCGAGTCCTCGCCGAGAAACTCGGCCAGAAGCCCGAGGCCAAGCTGGTGCTGGCCGAGATGCTATCCAAGGACCGCATCAAGGACACCCCGGAGGCCTCCGAGGCCAAGTCCCTCAACACCCGCCTCTAAGCCATGCGCCCGTTCCCCCGCCTCCTCCTCGCCGCCGCCGCGCTCGGCGCCGCCCTGCCCGCCTTCGGCCAGACCCTGATCTTCAAGGGCGGCGAACGCTGGGAGGTCAACGATCCCTTCAAGGTCGATACTACCGTCATCCCCCCGAAGCCCATCATCGACAAGAAAAAGGGCACGATCAGCAGCCTCAAGGGCACCGTCGAACGCACGACCATCCAGGACGGCACCGAGATGATCATGACCCGCAAGCTCGCCGAGGTCGAAACCATCATCTGGCCCCTCCCGGAGCGCCTGACCGAGGCCCAAAATAACGTCGCGCGCGGCGAGCCGGGCAAGGCCCTCGACAACATCGAGCCCGTCATCAAGTTCTTCGACCCGATCAAGAAGGTGAAGGGGAGCTGGTGGCTCAAGGCCTCCATCGTGAAGCTGGATGCCCTTGACCGCCTCGAGAACGACGCCGCCCTCTCCTCCTTCCTAGACACCCTGGAGCGCGCCGACGACGGCTCCATCGCCGAACTGGCCACCAAGATCAAGCTGGCCCGCCTGATGCAGCGCGCCCGCCGCGGCGAGCACGAGGCCGTGATCACCGAATCGACCAGCCTGATGCCGCAGCTGGATGACCCGGACCTGCAGGCCCGCCTGCACCTGGTCAAGGGCTCCTCCCTGCTCGCCACCAAGAAATACGAGGCCGCGATGAACACCTACCTCCGCGTCCCCGTCTTCTACGGCTCCCAGCAGGAACACGTGCCGAAGGCCCTCCTCGGCGCCGCCCGCTCCTTCCGCGGCATGGACACCCCGGCGACCCGCGAGCAGAAGCTCGAGGAAGTCTCCAACCGCTACCTGCGCGACATCGTCACCACCTACCCGACCTCCAAGGAGGCCGAGGAGGCCAAGAAGCTGCTCCCCAAGGAGGACCGCCTGCAGGCCGAGGAGGCCCAGCGCAAGATCCAGGATGCAGCCGTCATCCCCGAAGGGACCGCCAAGCCCGCCGCCAACAACACGCCTTCCGACGAAGGCAACAAGTGAGTCCTTGCCCCGCCCCGCTTTCCTAACTAACAACCAACCTACCCTATCATCCCCATGAAGATGAATTCCCGCACCTCCCTCCTGGCCACCCTGTTCCTCGGGCTGTCCACCTTGGCCGCCGTCGCCCAGGAAGCCGCCCCCGGCGTCAAGGAAAAGACCATGATGGACCTCTTCCACGAAGGTGGCTGGGTCATGTACCCGATCACCATCTGCTCCGTGGCGATGATCTGGTTCATCGTCGACGGCTTCCTCCGCACCGGTGCCAAGAAGCTCTATCCGACCGCCCACGTCGTGCAGCTCCGCGACCTCTTCCGCGCCGGTGACTACGTCGCCGCCCATGAGTTCGCCAAGAACGCCGGCTCGCCCCTCTGCGACGTCGTCCGCGCGGGCGTCGCGCTCAGCCCCGACGGCAAGACCATGACCGAGGAGGCCATCATCTCCGAGATCTCCCGCATCCAGGCCGACCTCATGGGCCGCGCCTCCTACCTCTCCGTGATCGGCGTGTGCACGCCGATGATCGGCCTCACCGGCACCGTCACGGGCATGATGAAGGCGTTCGAAAAGCTCGGCTCCTCCGGCGTGGGCGACCCCTCCAAGCTCGCTGAAGCGATCGGCGAGGTGCTCGTGGCGACCGCCTCCGGCCTCTTCATCGCGATCCCGGCCTTCATCTCCTACTACCTCCTCCGCAACCGCATCCAGAAGGGCATCCATGACGTCACCGAGATCGTCGGCGGCCTCTTCCGCGGCTTCCCCTACGCGGAAATCGAAGGCAAGAACGTCGGTGGCGACGAGCTCTACGCGGCCAAGCCCGTATGGAATACCGAGCCGGCCGCCACTGAGGTGAAGGCCTGATCCACCCCTAACCCCACCCCAGCACAACCATGGCAGGCGGAGGCGGAGGCGGAGACGGCGAACCGGAATTCCAGGTCGCGCCGATGATCGACGTGCTGCTGGTGCTGCTGATCTTCTTCATGTCGATCACCTCCTCCCAGGTGCTCAAGGTCGACAAGAACATCGCCCTGCCCGTGGCCGCCCATGGTGTGAAGCGCGACGACAAGGCCGCCGCCGGCCTCATCAACATCTCCTGGGACAAGACGACCGGTCAGGCCAAGTACAAGCTGGACGACCGCGAACTCGACCCGAACGACAAGGACGGCATCGCCAAGGAACTCGCCGCCCGCAAGGGCACCAACGAGAAGTACCGCCTGCTCATCCGCGCCGACAAGGACTGCCACGCCAAGTATATCTCCAAGGCCCTCGAGTGGGGTGGCGAGGCCGGCATCGACAACATCGCCTTCTCGGGCCTCAACCGCGAAGAATAAGCCATGAAACGCGCCCCCCAGGAGATGCCGGCCGACGCCGGCTTCCAGATCGCCCCGATGATCGACGTCGTCTTCGTGATCATGCTCTTCTTCATGGTCATGGCCGGCGCCGTGAAGGTGGAGCACGAGCTCAAGACCACCCTGCCCGGCAACGCCGAGACCGCGAAGGAGACCGAGATCCCCGACGAGATCACGATCGGTGTCGCCGAGAACGGCCAGGTGACCATCAACGAGGACCCGGTCGGCACCCCCCAGGACAAGACCCTCGACGGCCTCTTCAACGAGATGACCAAGCTCAAGCAGGCCGCCGTGCAGTCGAAGACCAAGCTGCTCATCACCGTGCAGGCCGAGGAGGCCGCCCGCTACGAGCGCGTGATCAACGTCCTCGATGTCCTCGCCCGCGCGGACATCAACAACGTGACCTTCGCGGTCGCGGAGCCGGAATAAGCGGCTCCGCCGCCCTGCCCGAGGCCGCCGTCAGGCGGCCTTTCTTTTTGCCTAGTCGCTCCGTGCCGGCACCATCGGCCGGAACCATGCGACTTGCCACGTCACTCGCCCTGGCGGTCCTGCTCCTGCTCACCGGCTGTCAGGACACACCTCCGCGCGACAAGCTCCTCCGCCCGGGTGAAACGGTCGCCTATGTGACGGAGTACGGCCGGATCTACCTGGACGGGCTCCTCGTCGCCGAGCCCGGGGACCGGGCGTTGCGCGCCTTCGCGACGGAAGTCACCCGGCTCCACCGGACCTCCCTCCGGAAGGGACATAAGTTCGAGATTCTGCTGCGGGCCGAAAAGGCGGCGGGCGTCGAGCGCGTCAACGAGGCGCTCGACGCCATCGTGGCCAGTGGCGGACCCGCAAAGATACCCGTGTGCCTCGAGGTCCTAGACCCCTGACCGGGAACGTCTGCGGATTTGCCAAACGGGTCGACCCCCTCCAAGGTGACACCATGAAGACCGTCCTGCTCCTGACCCTCGCGTGCCTGCTGCTCTCCGGCTGCATCATCGTCGTCGAACAGCCGCGCGACGCCAAGCCGGCCCCGGCCGCGACGGAGAAGAAGTAAGCCGGCTCAGCGGAAGCCCGCCTCGGACGTCAGCACCGCGCGCACGGCCTCGAAATCGTTCCCGATCCGGAGGGGCGCGGGCGGCGGCAGGGCGAACGGGAAGGTCGCCGCGCGGGCGTCGCCGAAGGCCTGCTCCAGGACATCCGGGAACTTGGCCGGATGGGCCGTACCGAAGACGACGACCTGGTCGAGGTCGGGGCGGCGGGCGCGCAGGTCCTCGGCGGCCTTCCAGCCGACCGCGCTGTGCGGGCAGAGGACGTAGCCGGTGGCGTCGCGGACACGGCGCATGGTGTCGAGCGTCGTGGCGTCGTCGACCGAGACGGCCTCGACGGCCGGGCCGCCCGCGCGCCAGGCCAGCAGGCGGTCGAGGTTGTTCGGCGCGCCGATGTCCATCGCGTTGGAGGCGGTGGGCTGGGCGCGGCGCGGACGGTAGGCGCCCGTGGCGAAGAGTTCGGGCAGGGGCGAGTTGACGTTGGTCGCGGCGACCAGCGCCTCGACCGGCAGACCCATGCGGCGGGCCAGCTGGACGGCGCCGACGTTCCCGAGGTTGCCCGAGGGGACGACGATGCCGAGCTTGGCGCCCGCGGCCACGAGCCGGCGGACATGGTAGGCGAAGGGCACCTGCGCGATCAGCCGCACCGGATTGATCGAGTTCGCCGTGAGCAGCGGCCGGCGCGCCTGCAGGGCGGCGTCGGCCAGGGCGCGCTTCACGAGCGCCTGGCAATCGTCGAACGGACCGTCGACCGAAAGGGCCACCACGCCGGGGCGGGCGCGGGCGATCTGGGATTCCTGAACAGCGCTGACGCCCACCCGCGGGTAGAGCACCACGGCGCGGACGCCCGGGACGCCGGCGCAGGCCTCGGTCACCGCGGCGCCGGTATCGCCCGAGGTCGCGGCGAGCACGGTCAGCTGCGGGAAGTCGTCGGCCAGCACGCGGGCAGTGACGCGTACCAAGGTGCGCACAGCGAAGTCCTTGAAGGCCGCGGAGGGCCCATGGAACAACTCCAGCACGCCGATCCGGCCGGCGGGGTCGCCCGCGTAGGTCAGCGACACCGGGAAATCGAACGCCTCGCGGCACACCGTGCGCAAAACGTCGGCGCCGAGTTCGTCGGCGAAATACGGAGCCATCACGGCCTCGGCCAAGGTCGCGTAATCAGTCCCTCGATGCGCCGCCAGGAAGTCATCCGATAGCTGCGGGATCGTGGTCGGGACCCAGAGCCCGCCCTTGGCCGGCATCGGCGACAGGAGCACCTCGCGCAGCCCGCCCCGGCAGGAGGCGTCGGCGGTGGCGACGAACTCGAGCTTAGGCGCGCGCGATGACATGGACGCCCTTCGGGTTGATGCGGGAGACGTACGGCGTCGCCAGGATCGGCACGGAGGCGAAGACCTCGGCCACGGCGGCGGCGGCGCGGCGCGCGACCGCCTCGCCCTCGCAGAGCGCGAAGACGCTGGGACCGGCCCCGGAGATGGAGAAACCGAGGGCGCCCGCGGCGAGGGCGGCCCGCTTGGCGCGGTAGAACTCGGGGATCAGGCGCTGGCGGTGCGGCTCCGCGATGAGGTCGTGCAGCGAGCGGCCGATGAGGGCGTAGTCGGACTGGAAGAAGCCGCAGAGGAGACCGCCGAGGTTGCCGCTCTGCTGGGTCGAGGTCTCGAGCTGGATATGGCGCGGCATGATCTCGCGGGCGACCTTGGTGAGGACGACGATGTCCGGGTGGACGACGGCGGCCCAGAGGTTCTCCGGGATCGGCACGTTCATGACGTCGAGCTCGGCGTTGGAGCGGATCAGCGTGATGCCGCCCAGGAGGCAGGGCGCGACGTTATCCGCGTGCCAGGCGCCATCGGCGGCGGCCTCGCCGGCGACGACGAAGGGCAGGAGCTGGCGACGGGTCAACGGAGCACCCAGGAGCTCGTTCACGACGAAAGCCCCGCCGACCGCGCTGGCGGCGCTGGAGCCGAGACCGCTGCCGAACGGCATCTTCTTGTGGATCTCCATCTCGATGCCGAGATCGGCCTTGCCGAGGTGGCGCAGCAGGGCCTGGGCGGAGACCCCGGCGGTGTTCAGCTTGGCGTCGAGGGGCAGACGGCCGCCGTCGCCGGTAATCTTGGTGATCCGCAGGCCGGGCTGGCTCGAGAAACGGGCCACGATCTCGTCACCCGGGGCGTCGATACAGAAACCGAGCACATCGAAACCACAGGCGACGTTGGCGACGGTGGCGGGTGAGAAAACCCTGACTTCCTTCAGCGGCTGGGTGGACATAAGGCCCCCCATCCGGGGGGTGGGAGACCTTTCGGGTTGCCACCCCTCGGGTCAACGGTGAACATGATTGCTACCGAGCCTTTAAATGCCGAACCGCATCCACCAGAACGGTTTTGTGGCCGTCGCGGCGGCCTCCCCGGCCCTGCGCCTCGGCGACCCGGCCGCCAACGCCCAGCTGGTCAGCCAGGCCCTCGAAAAGGCCGCCCAGGAAGGCGTCGAGCTGGTGGTTCTGCCCGAGCTTTGCCTGACCGGGTACAGCTGTGGGGATCTCTTCGGCCAACGCACCCTGCTGGCGGGCGCGCTCAAGGCCTTGGCCCAGGTCGCCGAGACCACCGGCCGCCTCGGGCTCTCGGCCCTGGTCGGACTACCCCTCGAGGTCTCCGGCCGCCTCTTCAATGTCGGGGTCTTCCTTTCCCGCGGCAAGGTTCTCGGCATCGTCCCCAAGACTCACCTGCCGAACACCGGCGAATTCTACGAGCAGCGGTGGTTCGCCTCGGCCCGGGTCGCCCCGGTCCGGGAAGTCGAATTGCTCGGTCAGAAGGTCCCCTTCGGGACCGACCTGCTCTTCCGCGCCCACGACCTGCCCGACTGCGTGGTCGGGGTCGAGCTCTGCGAGGACCTCTGGGCGGTGGAGCCCCCGAGCGGCGCGCTCGCCCTCGCCGGCGCCACCCTGCTCTGCAACCTCTCCGCCAGCGATGAGCTCCTGACCAAGGCCGCCTACCGCCGCGAACTCGTCAAGGGCCAGTCCGCCCGCTGCCTCGCCGCCTACGTCTACGCCGCCGCCGGGGCCGGCGAATCGAGCACCGACATCGTCTACAGCGGCCACGGCCTGATCGCCGAGAACGGCGTCGTGCTGGGCGAATCGGAGCGCTTCCGCTTCGACCTCTCCCTGGTGGTCTCGCAGGTCGACGTGGACAAGCTCGCCGCCGAACGCCGCCGCAACAGCACCTTCTTCGGGGCCCCCGCCGCGCTCACCCCGCGGGTGATCGGCTTCGAGCTCGGCCATCCGACCGGCGTGACGCCCAAGCTGCGTCGCCGGTTCAGCCAGCACCCCTTCGTGCCGTCGGACCCCCAGCGCCGCGATGAGAACTGCCACGAGATCTTCGCGATCCAGTCGACCGGCCTCGCCCGCCGCCTGCGCCACACCGGCTCGAAGCACGTCGTGATCGGCGTGTCCGGCGGGCTGGATTCGACGCTGGCGCTGCTCGTGCTCCTGGAGGCCTTCGGCCGTCTGGGACTGGACCGCAAGGGCATCATCGGGGTGACGATGCCGGGACCCGGCACGACCGCGCGCACCCGTCTCAACGCCATGAGACTGATGGAGACCCTCGGCATCACCGCGCGCGAGATCCCCATCGGTCCGTCCGTCGAACAGCACCTGCGGGACATCCACCACCCGCCGGGCCGCCACGACGTGACCTTCGAGAACGCCCAGGCCCGCGAGCGCACGCAGATCCTGATGGACGTGGCCAACCAGGCCCACGGCTTCGTGGTGGGCACCGGCGACCTCTCCGAGGCCGCCCTCGGCTGGTGCACCTTCAACGCGGACCACATGTCGATGTACCACGTGAACATCGGCGTGCCCAAGACGCTCGTGAAGCACCTCGTCGCCTGGGCCGCGCACGTCCGCCACGTCGGCCCCGAGCGCGCCCTGCTCGAGGACATCGTCGCCACGCCGGTCAGCCCCGAACTGCTGCCCCCGGGCGAGGACGGTTCGATCGCCCAGCAGACCGAGATGATCGTCGGCCCCTACGAGCTCCACGACTTCTTCCTCTACCACGTGGTCCGCAACGGCTTTCGCCCGGCCAAGGTGCTCTGGCTCGCCGAACTCGCGTTCGCGGGCAAATACGACCAGACCGAGCTGCGCCATTGGCTGCGCCAGTTCCTGACCCGCTTCTTCAGCCAGCAGTACAAGCGCTCGGCCATGCCCGACGGCCCCAAGGTCGGCTCCGTGGCCCTTTCGCCCCGCGGCGATTGGCGCATGCCGTCCGACGCCGAAGCCACCGCGTGGCTTGCCGAACTGGCCTAAGCGTGCTTGATGGGGGGCGTGACCACTCCCGTGCAGACCCATCCCGCGGCCACCCAGGCCCTGCTCGCCCGGCTCGGCCCGGAGCGCGTGAAGACCGACGAGGCGACGTGCTTCGCGGCGTCCTTCGACAACATGCGGCTGTCGTTCATGCCCGAGGCCGTCATCCGCCCCGGCGTCGAGGACGACATCGGCGTCGTGCTGAAACTCGCCAATGAGCACCGGGTGCCCGTCACCGTCCGCGGCCGCGGCACCGGCAACACCGGCGCCAGCTCCCCGATCCGCGGCGGCTGGGTCCTCCACCTCGACCACTGGGACCAGATCGAGATCGACCCGATCTCGGCCATGGCGACGGTCCAGCCGGGCGCCATCACCGCGCGCATCAACGAGCTCGCGGCCCCGCACGGCCTCTTCTTCCCGCCCGACCCCTCCTCGCTGAAGTACTGCAGCATCGGCGGCAACATCGCGACGAACGCGGGCGGCCTGCGCGCGGCGAAATACGGCGTGGTCCGCGACCACGTCTACGCCCTCGAGGGCTTCCTGCCGACCGGCGAGAAGGTCCGCTGGGCCGCCCCGCTCCGCAAGTTCGTGAGCGGCCTCAACCTCCGCGACCTCTGGATCGGCTCCGAAGGCACCCTCGGCGTCATCACCCGGGCCACCCTCAAGCTGGTCAACAAGCCCGCCGCGCGCCGCACCTTCCTGCTCGCCTGCCGCACCGACGAAGGCGCGCTCGAGGCCGCCGCCGAGCTGATGGGCCTGCGCGTCAACCCCGCGGTATTCGAGTTCCTCGACACGCAGACCGTCGAGGCCGCCGAGAAGCGCCGCGGCAGCCGCGTGTTCTCCACGGCCGAACTGCAGGGCGTCGACGCCACGCACGCCCTCCTGCTGGTCGAGATCGACGGCCACCCCGCCGCGCTGGCGGAGGACGCCGTCAAGGTGCGCGCCTGGATCGGCCGCCACGCCGCGGCCTTCCGCGAGACCGACGTCGAGGCCGAGGCCGAGGCGCTCTGGGACATCCGCCGCACCTGCTCGCAGGCGATGTACGCGCTCGGCAACGCCAAGCTCAACGAGGACATCGTCGTCCCCTTCCGCAGCTACGTGGCGCTCATCCGCTACACCCGCGAGGTCCGCGACCGCGTGGGCCTGGCCACGCCGACCTTCGGACACGCGGCGGATGGCAACTTCCACGTGCACATCATGTACGACCGGGATAACCCCGAGCACTGCCGCCGGGCCGAGAAAGCCATCCACGAGGTGATGACCAAGGTCGTCGAACTGGGCGGCGCCATCACCGGCGAGCACGGCATCGGCATCGCGAAGTCCCCCTTCCTTTCCCTCCAGCACACCCCGGCCGAGATCGGCGCGATGCTGGCGGTGAAGCGGGCCCTCGACCCGAACGGGATCCTGGCCCCGGGCCAGATGTTCGAGCCGCTCAACGTGTGGGAGCATCGCCCGGTCAAGGTCACCCTCGCCTGGGACAAGCACTGAGATGGGCCGCACCGTCGCCGTCTTCGATTGGGACGGGGTCGTCATCGACTCCTCCGTGGCCCATGAACGCTCCTGGGAAGCCCTGGCCAAGGAGGAGGGCCTCCCCCTGCCGGCCGACCACTTCAAGCGCGGCTTCGGCAAACGCAACGAGCTGATCATCCCCGACATCCTCGGCTGGGCACGCGAGCCGACCGAGGTGAAGCGCCTGTCGAACCGGAAGGAAGCCCTGTACCGCGACATCGCCCGCACCGGGCACGTCCGGCTCCTGCCCGGCGTCCGCGAGCTCTGCGGGGCGCTCCGGGACCTCGGCATCCCCTGCGTCATCGGGACGTCGACGCACAAGGCGAACCTCGCCCTCTCGTTCGAGCTCTTCGGCATCGGCCATTTCTTCGCCGGCGCGGTCGCCAGCGAGGACGTCACGCGGGGCAAGCCCGACCCGGAAGTCTTCCTGAAGGCCTGCGCCCTCGGCGGCGGGGATCCGTCGTCCTCCTTCGTCTTCGAGGACTCCTTCTCGGGGCTGCAGGCCGGCCTGGCCGGCGGCTTCATCACCATCGCGCTCGCGACGACGAACACCCGCGCGCAGCTGGCGCCGGTCGGCGCCCATCGGATCGTGGCGGACCTCTCCGAAGTCGACCCGGGGTGGCTCGCCCGCGGGCGGCTGGGCTGAGATGGAATTCCGGCTGAAATCGGATTACCGCCCGATGGGCGACCAGCCGGCCGCGATCGCCGCGCTCGACGCCTCCCTGCGGGCCGGCCACGGCCGCCAGACGCTCCTCGGCGTCACGGGGTCGGGCAAGACGTTCACGATGGCGAACCTGATCGCCCAGCAGCAGCGCCCGGCCCTGATCATCTCGCATAACAAGACGCTGGCCGCGCAGCTGTACTCGGAGTTCAAGAACTTC
>SXGQ01297009.1_pt1 | contig 31754 bp, 21 predicted proteins | sample 3178371 | NCBI WGS metagenome assembly SXGQ01 (sample SAMN11356859, study PRJNA531348) | freshwater metagenome | isolation source: freshwater sample F1-20 | place: China: Fuxian Lake, Yuxi | collected 2017-12-25
ACGAACATCTTCCAGCATCCCGGCTGCCGCTATGCGACTGCCATCCGGCTGTGTCAGCAGCAGTTCCAGGGCAGCGTTTCGTCCGGTGGCACCACCAGCCGCCGCTCCGCCTCGCGCCGCCAGCAGCGCGGCATTGATCGTGACGGAAACATCCGCAGCAAGGGCATTCTTCAGCACCACAATTCGCACCTGATTGACAGACTCACTGCTGTCCACATCCAGCTGCTCAACCAGCATCCGCACCTCGGCCAGATCCCGCGGTGCAGCATTGACCAGCAGTGAATTGGTGCGGTTGTCAGCCGTCACCGTGACTTCAGGACCAAGACCGCCGCGGTTGTTCAGAAATTCGGCGATCGTCGCTTCCACCGCCGCCGCAGAAGCTCGCTTCAGCCGAAACACCTCCAGCTGCGTTTCCGGCATCACAGACTCGTCCAGCTTCTGCACCAGCCTTTTCGCCGCCTGGACCGCTTCACCCCAGCCTACCAGCAGCAGGGCATTGGGTTTGACCAGCGGCGTGATGGAAACTCGCCCCTGCAATGGCCCGGTCAGATCCTGCAGCACATCCTCAATCAGCTCATTCAAATTCTCTCCCCGCACATGCTGCAGATAAACCACTTCAATTTCCGGAGTGGTCTCCAGACTGAGCCGCTCAATCTCCTGAATAATACGCGACAGTTCTTCCACATCCGGATCACGTCCGCGCAGAATCATGACGTCCAGATCGGGCAGAGCTTCGACCTGCACATCGGCCGAGGGTCGCCGCAGCGGTGTCCCGGCGGGCTCGTCCGCCCCGGCAGGCTCATCCACTCCGGCCTGCCCGGTCGCAGCCTGCTGCGAACTGAATGAGGCCATCCGCAGAGGTCGCGATCGACGCGTGCTTCCCTGCTCAGGAATCTCGCTGCCTTCCGCTGACTGACCGTCAGATTTCGGACTGTCGGTGGGCACCTCGGGCTGCGGCGACTGCCCGGCAGCCTGCTGCCACAATCTGACGGCGCGCTGCACCACGGCCGGTTCCATCTGCGACAAACTGACAAAATGAATGGCATCCGCTTCGCCCGAATCCCGAGCGGCATCCAGCTGCGTCAGCAGTCGACACAACTGATCACTGAGCTGCGGGTCACCGGAGACCGAGATGCTGTTGGCTGCAGGCTGTACCAGCAGCGCAGCGCGTCGAGTTCGCCCTTTCTGAACGACCCACTGACTGCCAACCTGGCGCAGGTTGTCGCCCAGCATTGTGGACAACGAATCAACGGCTTCTGCGACCGTCAGGGCCTGCAGACTCACGGTGCGTGGTGCCGGGGCTGCGGCGGACCGCACGGTGTTTGATCGGGGTTCCGCTGCAGCGGTTTGCTCGGCATCGACCGCCTGCAGTTCCGGCATCGTCAGCAGCCGCCTGTGAACCGCCGGGGCCGCCGAGATATACAGCAGATCATCGCCCGGTCCCGGAGTGACTCGAGCCCCGTTGCCGGCCATGCGACGGACGACCGGCAGCAGACTGCGGGCACTTTCCGATTCCGTACGATAGGTTTTCAGTACGGGCGGTTCGCTGACCGGTCGGGCCGGAGCGCGAGGTGGGACGACAGCAGTTTCCGCGGTGTCGGCAGTGGCAGCCAGCTGCTGCAGCAATTGTTTGGTCAGTGTGTGCAGCTGGGGCGAACCGGAGATCAGCAGCTGCTGATTGTCTTCGTCGAATTGGATTGTGGCCTCGTCGGCATCCGGTCCGGCCAGTTCCCGCAGCATGCGCTGAGCTTCGGCAGCGCGACCTGCGGGCACGGCATAGCTACGCAGTGTGGACAATTCCTGAGCTGTGGCGGAGGGGGCATTGGTACAGGTGACCAGCCAGAGCAGCAGCGTCAGAAATGTCATGCGTAGCGACGGCATGGGGGGAATTCCGGATCCGGGCGAGATTCATTCTGAAAGGGGCTCGGGCAACACCGAGCGAGGGCAGGGCGGTGAGGCTAGCTGAGGTGCGGTGCGGGAGCCAGACGAGGCCGGTCAGGCGGGGCGGGAATCGCGGTTGCAGCAAGCGGGCGCGAGACGTCGGGCAGCAGAAAGCTGCCGAAAAATCAGTGTACAGGTGGCAGGAATGTGCATTTTTGGCAGCACTGCGGCAGATTCTGCAGATTCCCGCGAATTTGGGAATCCGGCAGTTCCGGTGCGTTGTGGTCGTGTGATTCGTAAGAACCGGTGCGTGGTGTTGTGTGTGGCGGCGGGGGGTGTGGGAATTCTGTGGCAATGGGTCGCGGGAAAGTTAGACTGATTGGTTGGAACCACGAATGGGGGGGTGGTTTTGAACCACGAATGGACACGAATGAAACACAAATACAGGTAGCTCGGACTGCCAGCCCGAGATCCATCCTGAAGCAGCTTTGCCGGGGAGGGGTAGGGAGGAAACGGAAGGGGCTGGTTTGGAACCACGAATGAAACACGAATACAGGTAGCTCGGGCTTTCCAGCCCGAGTTCTGTTGATGGAGCCTGCTGAGCAGACTCAGCGGACGCGGAGGTGGCTTACTACTTTAAAAGTTCTGGGTTCTGTAATCTGTGGCGGGGAGGCAATTGCCACCTCACCCCCGACCCCTCTCCCCCGATGGCGGCGAGGGGGGGATTCAGTTGTCAGTTTTCAGTTTTCAGTTTTCAGACTGGTGCCGCGAAATTCGGGGTGCGGGTCCGGAGGCCTGGCAGTGTTGAATTGTGTTGCAGTGGATGAGTGTTGGTTTGACGACAGTGATTTCCCGCCTGAGTTTTCCCGCCTGTAGAAGTAGAAGAAGTGTTCGCATGAAGACCATGTCTTTCGCGCGGGGTGTTATTTTTCTGCTGTGTCTCTGTTCGACTCAGTCGGCACGGCTGTGGGCGCAGACGGCTCCGGCTGCAGCTGCGGCACCGGTTGTCGATTTTGCTCGACTGGCAGATCCGGGGATCGCTGCGGCGCTGGGTCTTTCGGTTGAGCAGGCCGGGCAGATGCGTCAGTTGCTGGAGCAGCGGCAGGCGGCTTTGACGGCTGCGACGGATGAGGCCGGTCGAGCGGCTGCGGTGCAGCAGTCGGATGCGGCATTTCGCAGTCTGCTGACGGAAGATCAGCAGCGACTGTTTGTGGCTCTGTTCAGTGAAAAACAGCTGCGGTTCAACTTTCGGGCTCAGAAGTGGCCTGAAGTGCTCGACTGGGTCGCTCGCGAGGCCGATCTGTCGCTGGTCATGGAAACTCCGCCCCCCGGTGTCTTCAGCTACTCAGACTCCAAAGATTACTCCACCACCGCCGCGATTGATCTGCTGAACGGCTGGCTGCTGACCAAGGGTTTCACTTTGGTGCGTCGCGAGCGGATGCTGATGTGTCTGGATCTGAAGTCCGGATTGCCGGAGGGTGCGATTCCCCGGATCAGTCCGACCGAGCTGGCAACTCGCGGCCGTTTTGAATTCGTCACAGTGCTGTTTCCTCTGGAGAATCGTTTGCCGGAAACTGTCGTGACGGAAGTGCAGCCGCTGCTGGGGACATACGGCAAGGTGAAGGCTCTGCCGCAGACTTCGCAGCTGATGGTGTCGGACACGGTGGCCAATCTGCGTTTGATTGAAACGGTTGTCGGTCGCATTCCGGCATCGGCTGCGGCCGCCAGCGGTCCGCCGGAGCTGATTGTTTATCCTGTGACTCATGCCAACCCCGAGCAGGCCGCCACGGTGCTGAAGCAGATTATTTCGGGTACGGTGGTTGTGGATGCGAAGGCGCGGCAGATTTCTGTGAACGCTGTTCCTTTTGAGCAGGCCAAAGCGCGGACGATTCTGCAGCAGCTGGAGACCAATCAGGGACCGGACATGCAGCCGGTGCTGAAGCTGTATCCGGCTGCTGTGGCCGATCCGGACCAGTTTCTGGCGACGGTGAAGCTGATTGCCCCGGACGGCCAGTTCCGCATTGACTCGGGTTCCGGTCGTCTGGTGGTCTGGGCAACAGCGGCTGATCAGCAGAAGGTGAGTGATTCGCTGCAGCAGTTGCTGGCTGAGCAGCCTCAGGGTGGCCTGCGTTCAGTGGTCAACTACCCGCTGCAGCATGTGGAGCCCACCGCCATTCTGACAATTCTGGCCAGCCTGACTCCGACCGCCCGTGTCAGTCTCAATTCTGCGGGACGGGGGGTGGTGGTCTTTGGGACGGCGAACGAGCAGCAGTCCGTGCGTGACCTGATTGAGCAGCTGGATTCTCAGGCTGGCAATGTGCTGGCCAATCGCACGCTGCAGGTGTATCCGGTGCCGGCGCTGCAGTCGACTCAGGCCGTTTCGCTGCTGGCGACAACAGTGCCGAGGGCGCAGGTGGTGGCTGATCCGACCGGGGAGCGACTGCTGGTCATGGCCGCGGCGGCTGAGCATGAGCAGGTGAGTCTGCTGCTGCAGGCACTGCAGGCTCAGCCGGCCGAAAAGCAGTTTCGCATTCATCCGGTTGAGGGACTGGATGTGACCAGTACCGCGCAGTTGCTGGCTGTGCAGGTTCCGAAGGCCACGGTGACAGTGGATGCTGTGAATCGCAGGCTGCTGGTGACGGCGATTGAATCAGAACAGCAGCGTGTGCAGTCACTGCTGCAGGAGCTGCAGTTGCCGGAGGGCGAGCGGGAGCGAAAACTGCAGAGTCATCCGCTGCCTCAGGGCCTGACAGCGGCGGTCGCCGTGGCGACTCTGACACCCCTGGCCCCGCGAGCGACCCTGACGCCTGATGAAGCTGGTCGGCGGCTGCTGGTCAATGCTGCGCCGCGGGATCATCAGCTGGTGGACGAGGTCCTGCAGCAGCTGGCTCCGCAGACTGTGGCTCCGGCTGTTCAGCTGCAGGTGTATCCGCTCAAAGGCAGTACTCCGGCCGCCGTGCTGCAGGTACTGCAGCCGCTGGTGGACGCGACAGTGCAGGTGACGGCGGACGCGGGCGGGCGGCAGCTGTTTGTGCGAGCGACGGCCGAGAAGCAGGCGGAAATTGCAAGGATGCTGCAGCAGATTACCGAGGGCCTGGCTGGCCCGGGCCGGGAAACTCGCACCTACTTCGTGGGTGCTCCGAACGCCGACGAAGCTCAGGAAGCGCTGCTGGCGATGTACCCGGATGCACGGCTGTTTATTGATGCTGATCGCAAGCTGCTGATCGCCACGGCGACTCCGGAGCAGCATGTGACAATTCAGAAGATTACGGATGAGCTGAAGGGCAAGGGGCTGGAAGGTGCGGTGGCCGTGCCGCAGATTTATGAATTGAAGCATGCGGGTGCCGTGGATGTGCAGACGCTGCTGCAGTCGCTGTACACCAGATTTGACGGCATTCGGATTACGGGCAATGACCGTACGGGGCGGCTGGTGGTGGTGGCGAAGGAGGACCAGCATGTGGAGATTCGCGGTCTGATCGAGCAGCTTGATCAGGCTCCGGCGGCCGCGGAGCCGCGGGAGCTGGCTGTGTTTCGGCTGGGCATGATGGACGGACTGGCAGCCCAGCAGGCGCTGCAGTCGGTGTTGTCGGCGGCCGTCACGGTGACTCCGGACCGCATTGGTCGGCAGTTGTTCATCAGTGCTCCGGCAGCCGAAATGCCGGCAGTGCGTGAGCAGGTGCAGCAGATGCTGGGGCAATCCGGGGGCACTGGCGGCAACAGCCTGGATACTCGCAGCTACTGGCTGCGTCCGTACGAAGCAGACGAGGCGCAGGAAGTGCTGGAGCGGCTGTATCCGGACGCGGTGTTTGTGACGGATACGTCACAGGAGGTGCTGGTGGCGACAGCAACAGCCGAGCAGCATCAGACGGTGGAACGTGTGGTGCAGCAGATGATGGTGCGGAAGACGCCGGCTGTGACGGCTGAGCCGCGAACGTATCGGCTGCGGAATTCGGATGGCAGCTCTCTTTCGATCGCGCTGCAGTCGCTGTTCAATCGCACGGACAATGTACGGATCTCGGTGGATGAGCAGGCGCGGGCATTGATTGCCGTGGCGCGGCCTGAGCAGCATGCGGTGATCGCCAAGCTGGTGTCCGAACTGGAACCGCCGGCTGCTGCTGAACCGCGACAGGTGGAGATGTATGCCTTGCCGGGCATGAACGGAGATACGGCGGAGCAGGTGGTGCGGGACGTGCTGCAGTCGCTGGATCCGGCGGCTTTGATTTCGTGGGAGAGAGCAACTCAGCAGCTGGTGATTTCCACAACGGCTGCCGGTCAGGCGGCGGTGAAGGGAGTGATGGAGCGACTGCAGCAGAGCGATCCGAAGGAAATGGATGTGATTCCGCTGCGGGTGTTGAGTGCCGAATCAGCTCAGAACGCGATTGAGAGCCTGTACGGTGACAGCTATGTGAAGACCGGTGACTATCCGACGATTCAGGCGGACGAAGACAGTCAGCAGCTGCTGCTGCGCGGGACGAGGAAGCAGTTGCAGGACATCCGACTGTTGTTGCAGAAGATGGGTGAACCGGCGGTGGTGTCGGAGTCTGGTGGTGCTGCTGCGGGTGCTGCGGTCGGGGGTGGTGGCAGCGGTGTGCGAGTGATACCGGTGACTGGTGATGTGGATGGTGCGGTGCGGAGGATTCAGGATTTGTGGCCGCGAATTCGGCGGAATCCGCTGCGCGTGCTGCAGCCGGGCGGTAGTAGTGGTGGTGGGACTGAGCCGGCACCTGCGCCTGCGCCGGCACCGGTATCCGGGTCGCCGTGTGGTCTGCAGGACGAGTTGCCGGGCGGAGCATCGCAGGTTGGGGCGGATGTTGTGTCCGGGGCTGACGAGTTACCGGCGGTGGTGGTGATTCCGGGTGTGGATCGAATCACGATAGCGTCTGAGGATTCCGGGGCACTGGACCAGCTGGAGTCGATTGTGCGGACGGCATTTTCGCGAGCGGGAGGTCAGCGTGGTCGGGATTTTTCGGTGTATCAGTTAAGGAACGCGGGTGCGGAGGATGTTTCGGAGACGTTGCAGTCGGTGTATACCAGTCGAGCGGGTTTGCTGGCATTTGGCTCTGTGGTGATTGTCCCGGAGACTCGCCTGAATGCGCTGATTGTGTATGGATCTCGAACGGACCGTGATCGGATTGAGCAGTTGCTGGAGATATTGGACACGGAGAAGCTGCCGGATTCGGGGCGTATTTTTCGGACGGAGGTGGTGGAAGTTCGGCATGCGGATGCGGCGGAGATTGAGGACGTGATTCAGGGGGTGTATCGGACGGAATTGAGTGCGGGTGGCAGTCGCCGTGCGATTGAGATTCCTGCGGGGATTGACAGTTCTGTGGCCAGCGTGCTGCGTCAGATCAATGCTCAGTCATCGGCTCCGCTGCTGACGGTTGAGGTGCAGCGGGAGACGAATTCGCTGGTGCTGAAGGCGCCGCAGACATTGATCGAGGAAATTCGTGAGCTGGTGCGTCAGCTGGATGACACATCGAGTGCTTCACGGGCTCGCAGTGTGCGTCTGGTGCCGCTTGAGCGGACGAATTCGCGGCGTGTGATGCAGGTGCTGGACGAGGTGCTGGGGCGTTGATGGGAGGTGGGTTTTCAACCACGAATGGACACGAATGGAGGTGTTTTGAACCACGAATGAAACACGAATACAGGTGTTTTGAACCACGAATGGACACGAATGAAACACGAATACAGGTGTTTTGAACCACGAATGGACACGAATGAAACACGAATACAGGTAGCTCGGGCTTTCCAGCCCGAGATCCATCCTGAAGCAGCTTTGCCGGGGAGGGGCAGGGAGGAAACGCGACGGGGCGGTTTTGAACCACGAATGGACACGAATACATGTAGCTCGGGCTTTCCAGCCCGAGCACCCGGCACAGCGACACCCGGCTCTTGCGAAGACGCGAAGGCATGGTTGCGTGGTAACAGGAATGTTCTCAACCACGAATGGATAGGAATTGATGCAGCTGGGGCTTTAGCCCGAGATCTGTCCTGCAAAACCCGTGGTTTGGGCAGTTGGCATTTTTTTGATGTGGTGCTCGGCACTGCCGACCGGAGGTGCGGAATTCGTCTGCCAATTTTCGCAGATTCCGCTTGATACAGTAGATTATTGAAGTATACCCGTGGGTGAGTCCAAAAGAAACGGCACTACATACACTGTGGTGCAGCATCTGACTGCTCGGGAGCGTCACATGGCCATCGGTATCATCCCGCTTGTTGATTACGCGTTCAAAAAGCTGCTGGGCAGTGAACACAATACTCGAATCACAATTCACTTTCTGAACTCGGTCCTGACCGGGCAACCGCGTATTACGGTCATCCGCTTCCTCAACCCGATCCGGTTGCGGCAAAATGCCGATGGCAAGCTGTGCATTCTGGACATTCTGGCCATTGACGAGCATGGTCGGCAGCTGAATATTGAGGTTCAGATCCTGATGCCCGCCGGGATGGCTCAGAGGCTGACCTACTACACGTGTCGGGCTTATGTTGAGCAGATGAAGGAGGGTCAGGATTACAGTGACCTGCGGCCTTCGATCTGCATTTGTGTGCTGGCCGGACAGATGTTTGCGGCTCCGCCGGTGCTGCATCTGGATTTCCGGCTCAGGGAAAAATCTCATACACTGACACTGACGGACGATCTGCAAATTCATCTTTTGCAGTTAAACCATCTTCATGTGACGGCGGAAACGCTGTATGATGCAAGCGCGTTGGAGCGTTGGGCGTGGTTCCTGTGCCACGCAGACCAGTTGACATCCGAACAGATACACGAACTGTTTCCCGACGAGGTATTTACGGAAGCCGCCGGAGTGCTCGAGATGATTGCCCAGTCACCTGAAGAACTCATCGAATACAATGCTCGTCTGAAGGCCCAGCGAGACGACCGCGCGCGGCTCTTGTATGCTCAGCAGCAGGGAATTGAACAGGGCAGAGAGGAAGGCAGGGAACAGGGCAGAGAGGAAGGCAGGGTGAAAGGCGAGATCCTGCTGCTGCAAAAGCTGTTGATGCTGCCCGTTTGGACGGACTCCCAATTTGCCGCCTGCACCATGCAGGAACTGAGTCAGATCTCGGCCGACTTACAGCACCGCTTGATTGCGGGCCGGTCCTGAGTTCACCTTCAACACACCACAAAACACGCTGGCACCCGGCTGCTATTGCATCAACCAATGCCGGTGGTAAACCAGACGAAAGGCTCTGACGATTGCGATTGCTCTGCCACCGCCAGAGTGGACTCGGACATGCCCCCCTGACAACAACCTTGTGACGCAGTCGGAGCCTTCGCAATGATTCATCAGTCACCTGAAGAACTCATCGACTACAATGCTCGTCTGAAGGCCCAGCAAGACGAGCCTGCTCGGCTGCTGTATGCCTGCGAGCAGAGATTTTTGAAATTGCCCGTCTGGACGAAATCCCGATCTGCCGCCAGTCTGCGGCAGCAGCTGAGCGACTGTGTGCTCTGATTCCCCCCGGGCCTGAAATCTGCTCTGGGCGCCGCCGGCGATCCCGAAACTGCCAAAAAGGCAGTTCCAATATTCGTGAAACCCGGTGTCAGCGGATTCCGCCCGCATTTTCCCAATCCGGAAATGACGATCTCATCTCGTGTAATCCTCGGCAGACCCCAGCCTTTTGCCACTTGCCCCTTGATCGCTCTGTCGCTCTGGATTACACATACTTTGGATCCTCAATCCACCGCTGGTGCCTGGACTCCGGCGGTCCCGCCTGAATCTCCTGCCTGACTCTGCGAATTTTCTCTTCAGCCCATTGTCTTCTGACATCCGGGTGAAGAATCCTTCCCGAATTTTACCTGCCAACACGGTGACTGCTGCCATTCTCTGACGGCTTGCGGTGTTTGCTGTGTTTTGTGTGGAAACCTGCCATGAGTTCACTGATACAGCGTCCTGCGACGTTCCGTGAAGGACCGCGCCGCCTGCAGGCTCGCCAACTGGACGACGTGCAGCGTGCATTTGTCCAGTGCGGTCTGGCTGGTGTGTGCCGTGACTTTGGTTACGCCACCGACCTTGATGCACTCCGCGCGATTGCTCAGGCGTTGTCACTGCCGGTGATCGATCTCAGTCGTGAGCAGCCATCACGTGATCTGTTGCAGGATTTCCCGGTGCGGCTGATTCACCGGCATGGGATTTTCCCGGTGTCGCGCACCGAGCAGACTCTGCGAATCGTCCTTTCGAACCCGTTCGACGTTCAGGCGGCGGACGCGGTTGCGGAGGCCACGGGGTTGTTTGTCACGGTGTGTACGGCGCTGCCGACAGAGGTGGCCGGGCTGATCAAACTGCATCTTGGCGTGGGTGCTCAGACGCTTGACGGCCTGATGGCGCAGGCGTCTGCTGACGACGAAGTTGAGCTGCCGGGGGATCTGTCATTTGAGGATTCGGAAGCCGCTGCCATGGCTCAGCAGGCATCCGTCGTGAGGCTGGTGAATGACATTCTGACTGAGGCGGTGACGGCGCGAGCCAGCGACATTCACATGGAGGCTCAGGCAGCCGGCATGAAGATTCGCTATCGAATCGACGGGGTGCTGCAGAACCAGCCTGTGCCTCCGGAGCTGAATCGTTTTCAGGCTGCAATTCTCAGCCGCCTGAAAATCATGGCTCGACTGAACATCGCAGAAAAGCGAGTCCCGCAGGACGGTCGGATCAAACTGCGAGTTTCGGGGCGTGAGGTGGACATCCGAGTCTCAATCATTCCGATGCTGCATGGCGAAGGGGTGGTGATGCGAGTGCTGGACAAGGATGCGATGAAGTTTTCGCTGTCCGGCGTGGGGATGGAGGAGGACACCTGCACGAAGTTTCGCGAGCTGATTCGGCTGCCGCACGGGATTGTGCTGGTGACGGGCCCGACGGGTTCCGGCAAGACTACGACGCTCTACAGTTCACTGGCTGAAATCCGCAGTGAGCGGAACAAGATCATCACGACCGAGGATCCGATTGAGTACCAGCTGGAGGGCATCAATCAGATTCAGGTGAATCACAAGGTGGGTCTGACATTTGCGGCCTGTCTGCGCAGCATTCTGCGACATGACCCGGACGTGGTGCTGGTGGGTGAAATTCGTGACTTTGAAACGGCCGAGAACGCAGTTCAGGCCAGTCTGACGGGCCACATGGTCTTCAGTACTTTGCACACGAACGACGCGGCGGGCGCCTTCATGCGACTGTCGGACATGGGAGTGGAACCATTTTTGATCAGCAGCACGGTTGAGGGCATCATGGCTCAGCGTCTGGTGCGCACGCTGTGTCGCCACTGTCGTGAGCCTTACATGCCGTCTGCGGATGAAGTGCCTGGTGATTTCCCGCTGTCCGACTACACAGCTCAGTCGCCGATTTACCGAGCCACTGGCTGTCGTCACTGCCGCAACACCGGCTATTCCGGTCGCCTGGGAATTTACGAGTTGCTGGTAACGAACGATGAGATTCGGCAGCTGGCGGCTGAGAAGCGGGGCACGGCGGAGATTCGCCGGGCGGCAATCGCATCCGGCATGAGGACTCTGCGTCAGGACGGCTGGCTGAAGGTGTCGCGGGGCCTGACCAGCATCGAAGAGGTGCTGCGGGTGACCAAGGCAGACTAGGGCTGTGTGCGGAGTCTGCAGCGATGCCTGAGTTTGCCTGGAAAGCTCGCACAATGTCCGGTCAGAACGTCTCCGGCGTGATGACAGCGGATTCGCGTCGGGACGTGCTGGCGCTATTGTCTCAGCGAGCGCTCAGTCCGCTCTCGGTGACTCCGTCCAAAGCCCCGTTCATGTCCCTGAAGCTGCAGCGCGGTGTGAAGCCGGATGTACTTGCGGCAACACTGACTCAGCTGGCCGACCTGCTGACGAACGGTGTGCCCCTGCTGCAGGCACTGGACCTGCTGTCCCGCCAGGTGACTCACGAGCATCTGAAGGAGGTGCTGCAGGACATTCGCACAAAGGTGTCAGATGGGCGTCAGCTGCCGGAAGCCATGGCTGCTCATCGCGATGTCTTCAGTGACCTGACGCTTTCGATTGTGCGAGCGGGTACGGAGGGTGCGTTTCTGGAAGCGTCCCTGCAGCAGACGGCCGAGTTTCTGGAGCGTCAGGAGGAGCTGCGGGCGAAGATACGCGGCGCGATGGCATACCCGATGTTTCTGGCGGGAGCGGGCTTTACTGTCACGCTGGTCCTGATCGTGTTTTTTGTCCCGAAGTTTTCCGAATTGTTTGCTCAGCTGGAACGCGAGGGGACTCTGCCGGCCCCGACGATTGCCCTGCTGTGGCTCAGCGATTTCCTCGGGCGATTCGGGCTGTTTGTGCTGCTGGCAGCGGGTGGCGGACTGGCCCTGCTGCGACGCTGGGCTGCTTCCGAGCGTGGTCGGGAGCTGCTGGATCGCACGAAAACTCGCGTTCCGATCTTTGGCCCCATCTCGCTGAACAGTGCTGTCAGCAGGTTTTGTCGAATTCTGGGGACTCTGCTGCGGAACGGAGTACCGATGCTGAAGGCGCTGCAGATCAGCTGTGATTCGTCCGGCAACGTCGTCCTGGCGCGGGCCATTCGCACATCAGCGGAAAATATTTCCGCGGGCGAACCCCTGTCGACTCCGCTGGCCCGTTGTGGTCTGATTCCTCCGGGAATCATGGCGATGATCAGTATTGCAGAAGAAGCCAACAATCTGGAAAGAGTGCTGGGAAATGTGGCGGACGGAATTGATCGGAAAGTGGCTCGACAGCTGGACACGATGGTCCGACTGATTGAGCCGGCCTTGCTGATGGTCATGGGCGGCGCAGTGCTGTTCGTGATCGTGGCACTGCTGCTGCCGGTCTTTGAGATGAGTACTTCGATGAGCTGATGAAAGGAATTGAACATGAAACGACAGAAATTGACAACGGGTGCAGTGCGTCACGGTTTTACTCTGACCGAGCTGCTGATCGTGATGGCGATTCTGGTGCTGCTGGTATCGCTGATTGGACCACGGTTGCTGGGCAGCAAACAGAAGGCGGATGTCAACGCCGTGAAGACTCAGATTGGCATGTTTCAGTCTGCCCTCGAACGCTATGCGGTGGATATGAATAAGTTTCCATCGACGGAAGAAGGCCTGACTGCTCTGGTGTCGAAACCGGGCGACGCAGGTGGTTCGGGATCTGCCAGTGGTGAAGCATCGGAGTCGTCTGGTGGCGATGCGGCTGCAGCGGGCAGCGAAACCGCGGGTGGGTCCTGGGACGGCCCGTATCTGAAAACAGAAACTCTGCCGAAGGATCCCTGGGGCAACAACTATGCCTACGAATATCCTCCGACGCACAACAAGATCAATGTCCCGGACATCTGGTCCTGGGGTCCGGACGGTCAGGAGAACACGGACGACGATATTGTGAGCTGGACTGGAGACGGCGAGGCCGCAGGGAAAGAATGATGGAGGTTTTCAGTTTTCAGTGGTCAGTTTGGCAGCTGAGGGGCGCGAACGGCAGGAAGCCGGGACGGGCGGGGATAACATGCTGTGCGAGGCATTGAGTCGGTTGGGGATGGGGTGATTTCAGGGGCGAGTGTTCCTCTCACCCAGAGATTGGCAGGAGGCAGCAGAGGCCTTCGCGGGTCGGGCAAACGGGATCGAACATGTCGCGGCATGGCTATTCGCTGGTGGAGCTGCTGATTGTGCTGGCTGTGCTGTCGGCACTGGCGGCACTGGTGCAGCCCACGATGCGCGGGGTGCTCGACAAAAGTCGTCTGACGGGCGCGGCGAAACAGGTTCAGGCGGCACTGGCCAAGTCCAGGGCTCTGGCGATCCGCGAAGGGGTCCCGGTGTGGTTCCGTTTTGAGCCGGGTGGTCAAACGTGGTGGATTGAAAAAGCCGCTGCGGTGCAGCCCGCGGCAAGTCCGGAGCTCGGCACGGAACCTGCCGTTCCCGTGCCCGTTCCAATGCCCCTCGAATCCGCTGGCGCTGAGACTGCTGCTGCAGTGCCGGCGGCGATTGTGCTGCGCAGTGACCGATTGCCGGAGGGTGTGACATTTCCAGCGGCTGGAAGCGGCCTGTCCGAGCGTGTGCCTTTTTCAGCCCTCGGCCGAACCTCCAGCCACAGATTGCGTTTGCACGGGCAGCGTCAGTTTGTCATCGACCTCGCAATTCGTGGCCTGACGGGCATGGCCAGCAGCACAGCTCCATTCCGACCCGCAGTGACTGAGCCGAGCGCCGTCGCTGCGGCAACGGACTCAGCGGTACCGGAACCGGTCATGCAGGCGACCGAACAGGTGCTGCCATGAGCTGTCGACAGAGATTTCGGGTGTCGGGAGCGTTGCGGACCGTTCCCGGCAGCATCGAACAACCCGGCGGATTTTCTCTGCTGGAAGTGATCATCGCAACGGCCATGCTGATGGGTGCTGCCGTGGTACTGTCCCGGCTGGCGGGAATGGGGCGCGAGCAGTCGCAGGCCGCTGAGACTCTGGATACCGCCCAGCGTCTGTGCGAGCAGACCTTAAACGAACTGCTGCTGGGGGCTCGTCCCCTGGTGGCGGCTGAAGATCAGCCGCTGGTACCGCTGGACTCTGTGCTCCTGCAGCCTGCTGAACCGGTTATTGAGACGCCGGCGGGTTCGTTTGCAGTGCCTGGCGCAGCAGCGGGTTCAGGTGCGACGGATGCAGTTGCCGTCGCAGCCACAATTGATGCAGCAGTGCCGTGGCGATATTCCGTGCGTATGCAGCCGCAGGCAGCGTTCCCGGGCATGTGGATCCTGACCGTGGAGGTGGCAGAAGGTGATCAGCAGCGGGTGCGCCGTCGCCGTTTCGCATTGACTCGCTGGATTTCCGGCCCGGCACCGGCAGGGGCTTTTGAGAACCCCTTCTGGCAGCGTGCTCCCGAGGAGACTCTGCAGCCATGACACCGAACGGCATTCAGCGACGCGATTCCGCCATCCGCAGCACGCCTGATCGATCAGCATACACACTGATTGAATTGCTGATTGCTGCCGTCCTGACGGCGACGCTGATGACCGTCATCTGGGGACTGCTTTCGATGTACAATGCCTGGCTGACAGCCGGGCGTGTGCAGTCTGAGGAACGACAATTGAGACGCAGCCTGATGGCATTGCTGCAGGACGACCTTGAGTCGGTGGCCCTGCTGGATTCCGGACGGAAGGTCCAGTTTCTGGAATCCGCGGCGGATGTTATGACCACAGATGTCGAACCAGTGCCTGAGCAATCCACGGAAGATCCGTTGGCGCTGGCGATGGAACCGGAGCCGGAGGCTGCGGACCTGCCCGCCTGGCTGCAGTCACTGGGTCTGCCGAACCAGTCGAGGGGAGTGCCGGAGCTTTCGCTGACGGGCACGTCGACTCTGTTGCGACTGGTGGTCCCTGCGGCAGTGGCCGCCGAACCGGATTACGGTATGTCTCCGGAGACTGTTCCGGCAGCGGGACCTGAAACGCCGGCGGGACCGAGCGATTCGCTGTTGACTGAGTCAGGAACGGCGGCGATTTTGGCTGCGGGAAATGAGTCGGCTCCGGAGTCCGCGGGGCCCCCAGCAACGGCATCGACACCTCCGCTGGTGCGCGTCATTGTCTGGCAGTTTCGTCCGTGGGGTTCGGCGAGCAGCCCAGCCGTCTCGGATCCTGCCGATCCTCAGTCCGTGCTTCCGGACACGGGCCTGACTCGCCAGGTCTGGGACGGGACAACTCTGCAGCAGCTGGTGCGTGAACAAAGTACGAACTCGGTTCAACCGGGAGCGGATTTGTCGGTGGATTTCACGGCAGCAGAAGTGCCGCTGGTATCGCCCGCGCCTTTGGATGAAGAACGGATTCCGGAAGCGACGGCGGTGCAGTTTGAGTATTTTGATGGTCGTCGCTGGCAGTCTTCGTGGAACAGCAGTGCCCAGGGAGGATTGCCGGTGGCGGTGCGTCTGCGCATGTGGATGGTTTCGACCGCCGCAGCCGAACGACTCAGTGCTCAGGTGCAGCAGAGCACTTCAGTCGGCGGTGTGCTGGCAGCAGATGCCACAAGCGGGGTGATCACGGAGGCGTCGCCGGCAGGTATGCGGTCTGCGGAGTCGGCGGTGCCGATGGAGCTGCTTGAGCGAACTCTGATTCTGCAGCCGATCACCGGAGCGATGCCGGGGCTGACGGAGTCCGCTGACAGTCTGCCGGGGGGACTGCCATGAAACGCGGTGGCTGTCAGCTTCATCAGTGGCCCCGGCGGGGCGTTGTGCTGATTGTTGTGCTGGTACTGGTCGTGATGCTGTCCCTGGCAGGTTTTGGATTTCTGTCAGCGATGTCGACGGAGTATGAGGCCGTGCGTCTGCACGGTTCTCTGCTGCAGGCGCGGCACACGATGGTCTCAGCCGAATCACAGCTGTTATGGCTTTGCGATCAGCCTCGCCGACGTCGCGAGATCCTGGGGGGACTGACCGATAACCCTGGTTTGTTTCGCGGACGCTCGGTTGATGCAGTGGCGGCGGCTGGAGCGGAGGCAGGGGGCGCGGGACAGCCAGCCGTTTCGACGGAAGACGGCGCGACAGCAATCGCACAGCTGCAGTCCCGATCCCTGCTGGCTGGTGACGACGTCTGGCGATTTTCAGTCATCTCGGTGGACCGTCCCGTGGGGGGCGTTCCGGGATTGCGATTCGGGGTAACGACGGAATCAGCCAAACTTCATCTGGCGACTGTGCTGCGGTGGGAACAGACGACTCCGGGTGCCGGCCGGCAGGCTCTGCTGCGGCTGCCGGGTGTCACGGAGATCATTGCGGACTCACTGCTGGACTGGATCGATGCGGACGAGCTGCAGCGGCCTCAGGGAGCCGAATCTGAGTATTACCAGGGACTGGGACTGTCAACCCGTCCGGCCAACGCGGTGCCGGGGAGGCTGGAACAGTTGCTGGCGGTGCGGGGCATGAGTGCGAGGCTGCTGTTTGGTTCCGGGTCAGCGACGGCAGCGGCGAATTCAGCAGCGGGAAGCGGATCGGCCGGATCCGGCATTGTGCCGGGTGCGGAGGGAGGCGAAGCGGTACTGACAGTGCCGCAGCAGGACCTTACGGCCGAGACCTTTGCAACCGATTCGGCGGAGTCGCAGACGGGTACGGTCGCAGGTGCAGTGCGTCCTTTGAGTGAGCTGCTGACGGTATGGTCAGCCGAAAGATTGTCGCAGCCGGACGGGACTGTCAGAGTCAACGTGAATCAGGCGGATCTGAATGCGATTCGAGCAGGATTGCAGGGTCGAGTGCCGGAAGCACTGATCCAGTTTCTGGTACTGGCACGCGTCAGCGGGCTGACGTCTGCGGCGCCTGCAGGGGTGTCGGAGCAACCCGCGGAGGCGATCACATTGCCGCCAGGTGCGGTGGCAACGGTCGGGCTGCGTTCGCTGGGCGAGCTGGTAGATGGCATGGTGCTGGTTCCGGCAGCGGGAAATCGTCCGCCGACGCTGGTTCGCAGTCCCCTGCAGTCGACTCAGGCCGATTCCGACCTGCTGTTTCGGCAGTTGACGGATGTGGCTTGTACCGAACCGGGGCCGGTGATTGTGGGCCGTGTGAGTCTGCAGGAGGCTCCTGAAGAGGTGCTGAGAAGTCTGCCCGGCGTGACACCTGAGCAGGCTGCCAGCCTGGCAGCCCAGCGGGCTCGCCTGCAGCCGTTTGAGCGTCGCAGTCTGTTATGGCCGGTCCGAGCCGGGGTATTGACAGTGGACCAGTGGCGAACCGTGTTGCCGGAACTCACCGACGCCGGAGATGTGTTTCAGGCGGAACTTGTTGTGTTTCGTGCCGCGGGCGGACCATTGCTGCGTCGAAAACTGATTGTGGATGGTGCGTCGGGTGTTGCCAGGCGGGTATATTGGAGGGATGTGACGGAAGACCGACTGGAGTTTCCGCTGTCCAGTCTGACCAGTGATCAGTTGTCAGTGGGGAGTGGGGAGATCGTTGTAAGGGGTATGAGTAGACCGGAGACTTTGTGATGGCTCGATTCCTCGCAGTGCGCTGGAATGGCCGGGCGCTGAGATTTGCCTGTGCCGATGCGGATCGCGGTGGCCGGCTGAAGTTGGTGGATGCCGGTCTGCGGTTGCCGGCCGATCCACAGTCAGCGACGGCGGCGGCGGACCTGTTGCGTTCGGTGGTTCAGGAAACCAGATGTGAAAAGCAGCGATTGCTGATTTTGATTGGTCGCGGGGCGATAGAATCGACGACCTTCGATGTGCCGCCGGCGACCGACGATGAGCTGCCGTCGCTGGTTCAGAATCTGGCACTGCAGAATTTGCCCGGGCTGACGGACGAGTCTGCACTGGACTTCATCGCTTATCCGGCTCGTGCTGACGGCACACGCACGGTCAGCGCGATGGCGATCATGGCTGAAGAGCAATCTCAGATCCGTGCCCTGCGTGAATCGAGTGGTTGTCGCAATACCGCGATTCTGGCAGCCCCGCATGCCCTGCGAGCTTTCACCGCAGTTCGGGAAGCCACTGCCTGGACTCCGGACATGGCTGGTGCCTGGGACGGGCAGACACCGGTGGATACCACCCTGCTGGTTGCTCGCGGTGAAGAGCAGGCGGATGTGCTGGTAAGCACTAACGGTCTGCCTTTGTTGTCGCGTACGATTCGTCTGCCGAAGGGCATGCCGCAGTCGGATGCAGCCCAGTTTCTGATCGGGGAAACTCAGAGAACGCTGATTTCCGCCGGTGGTCATCTGGCGCAGCGGACTCGAATTTCCCGGGTTGTTCTGATCGGTGCAGCTGAGGAAACTCAGGGACTGGCTCAGACTTTTGCAGATCACTATCAGTGTGCAGTGGAGCATGTTTCGGTTCTGGATCTGGCGATGGATGTTGCCGCGAATTCGCCTGAGACAGCTCCGGACACAGCCGATTATGCCCCGCTGCTGGCAGCAATCAGTGAGGCGGCGCGGGGAATTCGGCCGGCGATTGATTTTGCAGCCCCGCGACGACCGCAGCCGCCGCGCAGCCGCCGCGGTCGCTGGCTGGCACTGGCTGCCGGCTCACTGCTGCTGATCGGAGGTGGTGGGGCTTATGTCCGGGCGCAGTTCGAGGAAATTGACGAGGAGAATCAGCGACTGGCGGAACGACTGCAGGAACTGAATGAGCTGATTCGTGATACAGAACCCCGGCGTGCCCTGGTGACGGCGATGACCGCGTGGGAAAAGAACCGTTTCAGCTGGCCCGATGAACTGCTGGATCTCACGACTCGCATTCCCGCTCGCCCAGGAATCACTGTTCAGCAGCTGAGTGTCGCAGCAGCGGGCCCGGGCACAAGTGTGGCCACCTTCAGTGGCATCGGCAGGCCTCCGGAACTGATTGCTCAGATGGAACGATCCCTGCGGGACGAGCGTCATGACATTCGCATACCGGGTATTCGCGAGCAGCTGGTGGGAAAGGAACTGCAGGGCAGTTTTCAGGCCACGCTGACGATCCGCAACGCGGGCCGGCCTGAGCCCGCAACGAAGGCACGGGTGCAGCCATGAAACTGACTCGACAACAACTGCTGCTGGGTGTGCTGATCCTGATCGGAATCGTGCGTGTGGGTGACTGGGTGCTGCAGTCTTTGATTCAGGGGCCGCTGCAGGAACGAAAAGCTCGCACAGCACAGCTGCAGAAGGACATTCGCAGCCGCGAAAAGCAGTTGGCAGACCTGCGTGCTGCAGGCGGACGAATCGACTCGTGGCTGCGACAATCGCTGCCGGCTGATGCCGAGACGGCCAGAACTGCCTACCGAAGCTGGCTGCTGGGACTGTTGCGAAAAACTCAGATGACCGATGCGGTGGTGGATTCCGGGTCTCCAGGAAGTCGTCGGTTGCGGAATGGTTCAGTGCTTTATCGTTCGCTGCCGTTTACGCTGCGGGCCCGCGGTTCGCTGCCGCAGTTCAACAACTTTCTGTTTCAGTTCACCAGAGCAGGTTTGCTGCATCAGATCACCAACTTCAGTCTGACGCCTGCCGGGGGCACTGCGATTTTTGATGTCTCTGTGTCCATCGACACTGTGCTTTTGCCGACTCGCAAAGGCAATGAATTGAATTCTCAGCCTGGGACTCTGCCGGCCCTGGCCACTGTCGCCGACTACGCTTCAATTGCCTCACAGAACATCTTCGCCGTTGGCCTGAACACGGTGGATCCCCTGAAACACACTTTTGTGAGCGCCATCACATTCAGCAACGGTCAGCCTCTGGTATGGATTACGGAACAGCTGTCCGACAGAGTGACTCGTACGGGCCCCGGAGAATCCTTCAATACCGCTGCGATGAGCGGATCCATTGTGGAGGTTCGTGCTCAGGAGGTGGTGGTGGAGAGCAGTGGTCGACGCCTGCTGCTGTCGCTTGGCAGTCCACTTTCGGAAGCCAAACCGCTGACTCCCTGATCTGCAGAAAAGGTGCACGAGGATGACTGCAGGTGAACCGAGGGCGAGACCGGTTTGGCGAGCTGCCGGGGCAGTGAGCAGTCTGGCGGCGGCCGGGCTGCTGGGAGCTGCCACCGGGGTTTGTGTCGCCCTGTTTCTGTGGCTGCTGCGCGTGGTGACGGAGGCGTTCTGGCAGTTCCCGGATCTGCTGTATCTGCTGCCCCTTGCGGGACTGATTTCCGGACTGCTGTATCAGTGGGCCGGACGCGGAGTGGAACGTGGAAATCGGCTGATTTTTGAGCAGATTCGCAATCAGGAGGGCGTGGTGCCACTGCGTATGGCGCCACTGGTTCTGGCGGGAACCCTGCTGACTCACCTGTGCGGTGGATCGGCGGGGCGTGAGGGCACGGCGGTGCAGATCGGTGGCAGCCTGGCCGGTGGTCTGGGACGCTGGCTGCGATTTTCGGGAACTCGAAGGCAGACACTGCTGCAGAGCGGTTTGGCCGGTGGCTTTGGGGCTGTCTTTGGAACCCCGCTGGCTGGTATTGTTTATGCGTGTGAAGCGCCGCAAACCGGGCGCTGGCGACTGCAGGCACTGGGCCCCTGTGCCGCAGCGGCAGTGGTCGGCCATCTGACAGCCACCGCTTGCGGCACAACGCATGCAGACTACAGCATCGCCGGTGGCACTGAGTTTTCAGTGCGTACGTGGCTGCAGTTGCACGGACTGCTGCTGCCGGCGGGACTGGCATTTGTACTGGCGGGGCGGCTGTATGTGGGGCTGTCTGAAAGTGTGGGCGCAGTACTGACTCGCCACGTTCGACGTTCGTGGCTGAGACCTGTCTGTGGTGGCCTGGTGCTGGTGCTGCTGGTCAGCAGCACGGGGCAGACTGAGGCCCTGGGGCTGGGTGCGGACGGCAATCCCGGGCAGCCGCAGCTGACAAGCCTGGCCACAGTGTTCAGCTCCGGTGGTGCAGGCTGGTGGAGCTGGTGGTGGAAGCTGATCTTCACGGCAGTGACGGTGGGCAGTGGCCTGCGCGGGGGTGAAGTCACGCCGTTGTTTTATATTGGTGCGACACTTGGCCACAGTTTGTCGCGACTGCTGGATTTGCCGGTGGCACTCCTGTCGGGGCTGGGCTTTGTGACGGTGTTCGGTGCGGCCCTGCGAGTTCCGGCAACATCGCTGGTGCTGGGACTGGAGTTGTTCGGCTGGCGTGATGCGGGCCTATGGACGGGGCTGATGGTGATGCTGTTGGTGCAGCAGGTTGCTGCAGGCCGGAGCTGGAAGTTGCGGCAGGGCGGCGTGGAACCGCGACTGAACAGGAATGATTGCGAATGAGCAGCGCGGGGAAGTCGAGGATGGGATGACGAAAGTGTGGTGAGTCCGCAGATTGTCGCGTTTCGCTCCGCAAAACGTATATCCCGAATCTTGACTGGCAGAACGAACCCGGCATGGGCATCAGACGGCTTGCGGAGTCAGAAAAGCAAGAATGGCTCAGAACAGAAAAAAACGTTCCGTGCGCCAGAAAGCCTGACGTGGACCGGGGCGATGCAGCGCCTCAGGACCATGGCAGCGGGGCAAGAGGGCGGTACATCCGACGGTTCATGCGGAAAAACAGGTCAGCAGCAGGAGCATTCTGTATATGTCGCAGGAACCGGAAGAACGACAGCGGGACAGAAGCAATCGATGGCCGGAGTTGCTCTTCGCAGCCGGTCTGGTCCTGATCATTCTGGTCCTGATGGTGCTGGTTTCAATCTGGATTCCGAAACCGGTGCCACAGGTGCAGCCGGCGGTGGTCAAGGCAGTCCGACCGGTCCTTGACTTGCCTCGCGAGCAGCTGCTGTTGGAAGCTGGCAGGGTTTTGAAGGCGGCTCCCATGGCGTCTGATGACGAACGTCAGCGTCAGATTGCGTTCGTCGAGGCGATCAGGAAACTGACCGCCGAGCAGGAGGAGCCGGACGCATTTTTGTTGCAGACAGTTACAAAATTGTTCGTCAGCCTGCCGCGAAGTATCCGCAGCGCGTTGGGGGATTTGGCTGTGAGCAATTCAGCGGCCACGCTGCGTGAGGAGCTGTTCGGGCTGCTGCTGTCCTGGATTCCCCGCAAACTGCTGACTGCGGAGCAGCTGCTGCTGGTGAATCAGGCGGCCGACGACGTGGAACGCATGTCGCTGATACGACATGCGGTCAACAACGACGTCATGCCGGGATCCGGGGAATTATCAGCGGCGCAGTTGTTGCCGCTGGTCGAAAGCTGTTTGACCCAAGTGCAGAAGGACCTGCAGCACGAGCGGGCCGCTGGCGGGGGGTATGGCCTGGATTCAGAGATGTCGATGATGCAGGAACTCACAGACACTTTTGCTGCGTTTCCGGACCTGGCGGCAGCGGATCAGCAGCGAGTGACCGAGACCATGCAGGCTCTGGCAGATCGATGGGAGCAGATCCAGGCGAGGCCGGAACCATCACGGGGTCGAGCGAAATCCTCATACAGACGTCGCCGTCGGTGAATTTCGGTCAGAGTGACATGGATCAAGGCAGATTCTGAAACATGAAAAAAAGCCTGCAGAACCGGGGGTGCTCCTGATTTCTCCAAAATGTTTGTCGGGACGCATCGCATCCGGCAACTAAAACGGCCGGAGTGGCTGCGCTGGCGGTCGAGTGGGAGCATGCCGGCGGGCGGGGATTTGCGACAGCAGCAGGGATACAGGAGAAATTCCATGTCATTGAAACGAGTTTCATTGCTGGCCAGCGTTGTGGCGGCGGGGATACTGGGATTTGTGTCATTGGGTTCGGTGAACGCGGTGAAGGCGTCGGGCGGGCTGTCGGCAGATGAGGCCCCGGCCCCTGCCGAACTGGCTCGCGCACAGGAATTGTCGACTGCATTTCGCTGGGTTTCGAAGCGAACGCTGCCGGCGATTGTCTCCATTCGCAGTGTCCGCAAAGTGACTCAGCCGCAGCAGGCGATGGCAGATCCCTTTGATGGCTCGCCGTTCGGGCGGCAGTTCGGGGGGACTCCGTTTGAAGATCTCTTCGGTGATCTGCGTGAGCGGATGCGTCAGCAGCAGGGGCAGGGCGGGGGATCGCCAGGTATTGCGACCGGAGAAGGCTCCGGCTTTATCATTGATTCCAAAGGCGTGGTGATGACGAATGCCCACGTGGTCCGGGGCGCGGATGAGGTTATTGTGTCGCTGGCAGACGGTACGGATTACAAGGCCACGGATGTGCGTTCGGATGAATTCGCGGACGTGGCTGTGGTCCGGATTAAACCGGACAAGGCTTTGCCGACAATCCCGCTGGGTGACGATGCTCAGGTGGAAATTGGCGACTGGGTACTGGCGTTTGGCAGCCCGTTTGGCCTGGACAGCACTGTGACTCAGGGGATCATCAGTGCCAAGTCCCGAGGTCTGAAGAATCTGCCTTCTCGACAGGAGTTTCTGCAGACGGATGCGGCCATCAATCCAGGGAACAGTGGTGGCCCGCTGGTGAACATGCGGGGCGAGGTGATCGGGATCAACACGGCCATTGAGACTCGCAGCGGCGGTTATGACGGCATCGGTTTTGCGGTACCCGTCAGCCTGGCTCGCTGGGTCGGTGACCAGTTGCTGACCGATGGCAAGGTCCGCCGGGCCTATCTCGGAGTGACTCCGGAAGACCTGAACACGGAACTGGCTGGGGCGCTTGAACTTGGCAGTCGCCGCGGTGTGGTGGTGGCAGAAGTGCGAAAAAACTCACCGGCAGACAAGGCCGGAGTGAAGGTCCAGGATGTGATCGTGCGATTGAACGACCGGGAAATCAATTCGCGGCAGCAACTGATTGCGATTGCAGAGCGATTGAAGATCGGAGAATCGTATGGTCTGGTGGTGATGCGGGATGGCAAAGAGGTCACGCTGGACGTGACTGCCGCCGAATTCCCTCAGGAGGTGGCGCAGGCGGACAGCAGCGAAGTGGGTGAACTGGGGGTCCAGGTGCAGCCGCTGACGGCGGAGCTGGCTGAGCAGCTGGAAATTGAAGGCGAAGGCGGTCTGGTGGTAACCAACGTCAGCCGCAACGGCATCGGGGCGCGCATTGGCCTGCGTCCGGGCTGTGTGCTGGTGCGAGTGGGCAAGACGGACCTGAAGTCGCTGGAAGATCTGCAGCAGGGGCTGGCGGCGGCGAGGGAGCGGGGCCAGTTGGTACTGCTGGTACGGACACCCAATGGGACTCAGCTGGTGAGTGTGCCGTTCAACTAAGGACCAGGATGTCGCGCCGCGCGAGGTGCGGGACGGAATCTTTGAGGCAGTGCCGCAGCAGCCCTCCTGAGTTGATTCGCAGCTCGGGGGGGCTGTTCTGTTTGCTGGCACTCGAATGAAAGGGAAGTCCGGCGACCTGGGGGCAATTGACGGAAATGGGTGTGATGCGGGCTGACGGCGGGCAGTGGCGGTGGCGGCGCTGGCTCAGGATTCGAACCATCCGCGGCGTTCCGGGATTTTGACTGGCCTTTCTGCAACGCCTGAAGGCAGGTCTGGTTGCTCTAAAAGCCCGCGTTTTGGCCCGCCCGCCCGGCTGCCGGCAAACCAGATTGTGCCCAAATCGGCAATCAGCCCACAACCTGATGAAATTTCGGTGGCCAGATGAGTCGCCGGGCGTAAAACGTTCACATCGTTCACTGCCGGTGCCATCAACGGATACCGGGAGCACTGGGGATCCTGTGAATCTGTTCTGCCTTCCGGAGGCCTGCATGCGATTGCTGTCGCTGGTGATGATGGTTGTGAGCCTTGTATCTGGTGTCAGCGTTGCTGCTGACAGGGAGCAATGGGTGCAGTGGCGAGGGAATGCTCGTAACTGTGAAGTTTCCAAACCTGTGGAGTGGCCATCATCTCTGAAGCCCGAGCACCTGAAGGAACTGTACAGGGTTCCGCTTGGCCCCAGCTATTCGGGCCCCATTGTGTCGGCGGACCGAGTGTTTGTGACCGAGACTGTGGACAAGAAAAAAGAAGTTACTCGCGCCCTGGATCGGGACACCGGCAAGGAACTTTGGCAGGTGGAGTGGGAGGGTGCGATGTCGGTGCCATTCTTTGCGGCATCGAACGGCAGCTGGATTCGGGCGACCCCCGTGTATGACGGCAGGAGACTCTATGTGCCGGGCATGCTGGATGTGCTGGTAACTCTGGACGCCGCCACTGGCAAAGAACTTTGGCGTGCAGACTTCCGTGACATGTTCAGCACCGTGGGCCAGACTTTCGGCTTTGTGTGTTCGCCGCTGGTGGACGAAGGCTTTGTCTACGTGCAGACGTCGGGCGGTCTGGTGAAGCTGAACTGCGAAACCGGTGAACTGGTCTGGCGGGGCCTGAAGGAACAGGGCGGGATGATGGGTGGATCCTTCTCTTCCCCAATTCTGGCAACTTTGGCTGGCGTTCGTCAGATCGTGGTACAGACAAGAGCGAAATTGTGCGGGGTGGATCTGGCGACGGGTGCTGACCTCTGGTCTGTGGCGATTCCGTCATTCCGCGACATGAACATCCTGACTCCAACCATCATCGGCGACCGCATCTTTACCAGCTGCTATGGTGGTGGTGCTCTGATGTATGAAGTGACGAAGGGTGACTCGGGGCTGCAGATCGCCGAAGTCTGGAAGAACAAGACTGAGGCTTACATGAGTTCTCCGGTGGTGATTGACGGCCGCATTTATCTGCATCTGCGTAATCAGCGGTTTTGCTGTCTGGACCCGGCGAACGGGGAATCGCTCTGGCGAACGACTCCCTTCGGCAAGTACTGGAGCATGGCTGTGAACGGCAAGCGAGTCCTGGCACTGGATGAAGCCGGCGACCTGATTCTGTTTGAAGCCGATCCTGCCGAGTACAAAGAGATCGACAAGGTACACGTGACCGACGCGACGGCCTGGGCGCATATTGCCATTGCCGACGGTCAGGTGTTTGTCAGGGCCCTTGACAGCCTGATTGTCTATCGCTGGCAGTGAGTAATGTTTGTTAATCCGACCTGAACAGGGCGGTTTGGCATCGACCTGCTACGGGTGCTGTGGCAGGGAGAGAACAGTGAGGAGCCGGGAACAGAGTTCCCGGCTTTTTGCTTTGCATGAAGGCGTCAGCGTTCCGGCCGGTGGCGGAGCACTTCGGCTCGGAAATCGCCGAGGCTGTGCCAGACCGCCGGCCGTCCCAGTTCGACCTCAGCGATGACCACATCACCCTGCTGCTCGGCCCTTGCCAGAATGCGTCCATCGCGGCCAAAAATCCCGGTAATCATCCAGTTTGCTTTGGGATCAGTGTACGTGCTGCTGACGACCACGGTATGGTTTTCGCAGGCACGAGCGGCCGCGAGCAGAGGATTGCAGCCCCAGACCGGGAAGGCGATGACTTCGGCACCATTGCGACTCAGTCCGCGAGCAACTTCGGGAAAGAACCCGTCGTAGCACACCATCATTCCCAGGCGTCCAAAACGGGTTTCGAACACGGGATAGTCGTGTCCGGGAGTAATGCCCCCGTCAATCTCAGTCCGCGGCAGTGCCACTTTGCGATATTTTCCCGCCAGCTGACCATCGGGCCCCAGCAGCACGGCCACGTTGTAAACCTTGTGCTGATCACGTTCCAGCAAACCGGCGACGATGTACAGGTTGTGCTGTTTGGCGAGGGCACCGAAGTATTCTGTCGACGGTCCCGGTATCGGCTCCGCGCAGTCCTCAGCCGGCTTTCCGGCGTTGTACCATGTCAAGGTTTCTCCAAGCACCACCAGATCGGCTCTGCCGGATGCCGCTTTCGCCACGAGGGGCTCGAACTGCTGACATTTTTCGGCACTGTTTTGTCCTGCAGCGGGTGCATAGTGCACGGCTGCCAGCCGAACTTTGCGAGCAGGTGGCGGGGCAACGGCTGTCAGGCGCACGTCAGACCAGTCAACAGTCGTTTCGGCAGCCCAGCGAAATGACAATTCGATTTCTGCCTGTGTGGCGGCCTCGGGACAGCGAAACACTCCGAAGGTACGCACCCATTCGCCGTCGACCTGGTCATCCCCTGGATACTCCGGTTCCGCACGTGGCCGCTCGCCTTCGCGGTAGGTGGTCTGAGCGAGAAAATCGTGGAGTGGAGCATTTCCGGCTTTATCCTTCCAGAAAATACGAGCCACGGCGGTCTGCCTTGGCACTGCCGCTCCGCGAACTCGTCGCCACGCCGAAAACTGATACCACTGCCCTGCCTGCACCGGCAGCGTGCGTTTCCACCAGCCATGCAGTCCGTCACGCTGATCGGCGATTGCCGACAGTACAGCAGCGTTTGCGGGACCGCCCGACTGGCTGCTGGAGAACTTTGGCAGCAGCTCTTCGCGGGGGCCCCCGGTGGTCCATGCTGCGGGCGTCTGGCTGAGCGATGGCTCATCCGCACTGGCAGCAGAGCCTGCCGCAATCAACACACAGACGCACGCACGCAGCAGTCGCAAACTTCGCAGCATGGAGGACCTCAGCAGCAGTTACCTGAACGTGATATCGGAACCGCGCAGCCTACTGCGGCAAACGGCAGCAATGGGGGCTGCAGGGCCCGGCTTCCGGAGGCGGACAGGCTGACGTCATTGGCAGACTGGAACTGCCCCCGGCGACCCGACCGGCAAACACGCTAAGTTGCTTCTGCATTTTCCGGGAACCACAGGATGGGCAGGCTGGCGTCTCGGAGCGTCCGACCAGCAGTTCCGCCTGGTGCTGACACTGTTCGCAAACAAATTCAAAAAGAGGCATGGCAGGAGTTTCCGAAACATTCAGGGAAGGGGGGTGACAGCAAGAGCAGGAACGAGTCTGGGTCCGGAGCCGCGTCGCCGGTTGAGGGGAACTGTTCCGGCCGGGCGATTCTACTTCGTGATCGCAACGGAGCGGATACAGACTGGCTTGCCAACCTGGATTGAGCGGCCGGTCGGCTCGAGTGCGCCGGTCTGCTGGTTGATGCTGAACACGAACACCGTGTCGGAATTCTGATTCTCAGCCAGCAGCCACTTACCCGTGGGTTCGATGTAGAAGTTGCGAGGCTCACGGCCGCCGGTTTGTTCGTTTTCCACGAAAGTCAGGAGACCGGTGCTTTCATCAATGGTGTAAGCAGCAATCGATTCGTGTCCGCGGTTGCTGACATACAGAAACTTCCCGCTGGGGTGGCACAGGCATTCGGCGGTACTGCGACGTCCGTTGTAGCCGGCGGGAATTGTGGAGATTTCCTGGATGGCGAACAGGCTGCCATCTTCAGGTTTACGACTGAAGCCGGTCACCACCATGGTCATTTCGCTGTTGGCCCAGGCAAATTTACCGGACGGATGTATGGCGAAATGCCGGGGGCCTCCTCCGGGCGTGACAAGAGCCGCTGTCTGGCGTGCCGGTGTCAGCTGGTGTGTGGCGGCGTCAAAATTATAGATCATGATTTTGTCGATCCCCAGATCAGCAGCGTAGGCGAAACGATTGTCGCTGCTGAGGTTGATGGAGTGGGCGTGGGGTGCTTCCTGACGGGATTTGTCGACGCTGGATCCTTCGTGCTGGATGTTGCAGGAAGCGGGCTGCAGCGAGCCATCCGGGGCGATTGGGTAGACCATCACATTGCCACCGCCATAGTTGGCCGTCAGCAGTGCGGTCCCGGTGGCGTCGATGTTGCAGTGACACGGTGCACCTCCACCCGACGGCTGTTCGTTGATTTTCGTCAGTCGTCCGTCGGCTTCGATTTTCAGGGCCGTGACTCCTCCCTGTCCACGTCCGCCACCTTCACTCAACTCGTTCACCGCATAGACGTATTTTCCGGACGGGTGAATGGCCAGAAACGAGGGATTTTTCAGTTCAGCAGCCAGCACAGGCTCAGTCATCTGCCCGGTGGCGTCGTCGAACTCGCACGTGTAAACGCCCTTGCTGATGCTGTCACCGGCTGTGTAGGTGCCGATGTACAGCCTGATAGTCCCGGCAAAGACTGGCGCCCCACCGAACAGACACAGCCCGACTGCCAGCCATGCGGCGAGGACGTTTCCGGAGGTCTGCGGGCCCGCTGACAGCCGGGCACGAACTGAGGACAGGCAGGAGCGCAGGAGAGGAATCATGAGGGAAGTTCCGGTGCAGCAGCGGTTGATGATTGGATGTGGAACCTGATCACTGAGAGTGCTGATCATAAAGTCCGCCGGCCGGAAAGCAAATTTCACACGGCGATTATAACGTCTGCTGTTTCTGAGTTTCCGCCAGCAGCTGCAGGGATTCCAGCAGTTCATCCTGCATTTTGAGCAGACTGCCGACAGGCGGGTGCGAGCCGGGGGCCTGTTTCAGCAGCAGTGCAGCCTGAAACAGCCGACAGGCGGACTGAGACCGGTGTGTGGCCAATTCCACCAGTGCCCTGCAGATCATCGTCAGCTGCAGTTCCTGAGGGTCGTCCACATTTCCCAGCATTTCGGCATTCTGCAGGTGCACGTGGGACAATTCCGGGCAGCCGGACATTGTCGCTGCGGCAGCCCGCAGCAGCAACTCGTGCGTTTCCAGACGTCGGGCGAATTCCTCGTCGGCCGACTGGCTGTGATCGGCGGTTCGAGCACTGGCCGCACGATCGAGAAACATGAGACCGCTGTGCAGATCATCGCGGAGGAGGGCGAGCCGTGCGAGGAGCAGCCATTGCTGACAGCTGAGTACGGCCACCGAGCCGCCACCGAACCTGCCTGACAGCCATGTCTGCATCAATTGATCGGCGGACGTAACATCGGCCGACTGCAGCTTAATTTCAGCCTGCCTGACAGCATCGGTGTCCGGCAGGTATGAAGCGTGGGCTGGTGTGTCCTGAGCTGGCCCAAGGTCTGCGTTCCACCAGCAGAACCAGCCCGCTGATTTCAATGGGCCCCGGCGAAGCGGAGGCGCGGAAGTGCGATCGGGCTGCGGGTTATCACCGGCAGCAGTGTCGAACAGAGGCTGTCGGAGACTGGCAGCGGGGCGGGCGCAGCGATCAAGCAATTCCGATGCAGCGTCTGGTGTCGCGGGACGCATCGCAGGGAGGCTGTCGAGACTGCTGTGCCTTGCGGGATCACCGGCGGTGCGACACACCAGCAGATGGAACAACAGTCGCCGCGTTGCTGTGTGAAGTGCCTGCAGTTTGGCAGACGAACGTTTGCGGAAGGCCACGTGAGGAATCTCCTGCGGGTTAACGCCACTGCCGTTGGCGGGCGTCAGGAACCAGAGAAACTCGTGAGCACGTGCGAGAGAGAGGCCTGACAGGATAGCGAGCGGGGGAGACTTCCGGCAACAACAATTGTCCGGAAGATGCTGAGTTTTTTGATTCTGTCGAATCTTCTGATTCTGCCGAGGGTTCCCGGGTTTTGGCGGTCGGCCATCGGAGCTTTTGTGTGTCAAAACGGCAGTCGGCCAAATCTCGACACCCACTGCACAAAAATCAAAATCTCTCTAAAACGTTTAATTACAGAGACTTACAACACAAAACACAATCATGGCACATGATTCGCAGGTGAGTGAACCAGCAGATTCTGGGCTGCTGAAGTGGCTGGGGCCATATTCGGGCTGCAGATCGATGTTGTTTCAGCGACGTGTATTGAAATTGAGGTCAGGAGAGGGTCATGGCAAAGAAGGCTTCCGCAGCAGCAACTCGCATTGTGCCTCTGGGGGATCGCGTGGTTCTGAAGAGGGCCGAGGCGGAATCGAAGACTGCAGGCGGGATTCTGCTGCCGGATGCGGCCAAGAACAAGCCGCAGCGGGGCGAAGTGGTGTCCGTTGGTGACGGTCATGTGAATGACAAGGGCGAACGAGTGCCATTGTCGGTCAAGGAAGGCGACCGGGTGGTGTTCAGCTCTTACGCCGGCGACGAGATCAAGGTTGGCGAGCAGACCTACCTGCTGCTGCGTGAAGGCGACATCCTGGCAACGCTGTGAATGACTCCGGCCAGTTTGGCAGGCGTCGTGAAAGCGAGCTGAAACCGTGAGTTTTGGCATCAGGCGGGGTGAACTGAGTATCAGCATTCGGCCTTCGACAACGAATCAAAGTTTGGCAGATAACCAGAGAAATTGGAGAATACAGCAATGGCAGCAAAGATGATTGCCTTTGATCAGGAAGCTCAGGAAGCGATGCGACGCGGCGTTTCCAAGCTGGCTCGCGCAGTCAAAGTGACTCTCGGCCCACGCGGACGCAATGTGATCATTGAAAAGAGCTTTGGCTCGCCCACCGTGACCAAGGACGGGGTCACGGTTGCCCGTGAAGTCGAACTGCCGGACAAGTTCGAGGACATGGGAGCCCGAATGGTCCGTGAAGTGGCCAGCAAGACCAACGACGTTGCTGGTGACGGCACGACGACGGCCACTGTGATGGCTGAAGCGATTTACATCGAAGGCCTGAAGGCCGTCGTGGCAGGTGTCAGCCCGCTGGAAATGAAGCGTGGCATGGACCGTGCCGTGGAAGACATCATTGCCAGCCTCAAGAACATGTCTCAGAAGATCAGCACCGCGAAGTCAATTGCCCAGGTGGGCACTGTGGCTGCCAACGGTGACGCTGAGATCGGTAAGATTCTGGCTGATGCGATGAGCCAGGTTGGCAAGGACGGTGTGATTACGGTGGAAGAAGGCAAGAGCCTTGAAACCAACTTTGAGGTGGTGGAAGGCCTGCAGTTCGACCGTGGTTACCT
>SXGQ01712342.1_pt1 | contig 31699 bp, 32 predicted proteins | sample 3178371 | NCBI WGS metagenome assembly SXGQ01 (sample SAMN11356859, study PRJNA531348) | freshwater metagenome | isolation source: freshwater sample F1-20 | place: China: Fuxian Lake, Yuxi | collected 2017-12-25
CAACCGGCAAGTTGTACAAACGTCTTCTGAAAGATGAGTACTGGAAAGCAGCTGGCCGATCCATCTAATGGCATCACCACACCCCTATCTCGACTCCAGCACACCAATTGCGTTCGCACACCGCGGCGGAACATCTGCGGCACCAGAAAATTCAATGCGTGCATTTGAACATGCAGTGAATTTGGGTTATCGCTACATTGAAACTGACGTACATGCAACTTCTGATGGGCATGTCGTGGCGTTTCATGACAACGACTTGAAACGCACCTGCGATTCTCCTCTCAAGATTGCCGAAGCAACCATCGATGAACTCAGTCACGCTCGAATTGACGGAACCGATTCCATTCCATTGCTCACGGAGATTCTGAATGCGTGGCCCGATGTAAAGGTAAACATTGATTGCAAGTCAGATGCGGTGGTCGCTCCCCTGATCAAACAGTTGCGCGATTCGCAATGTCTTGACCGAGTATGCATCGGCAGTTTCAGCGATCAACGCCTCGCACGCATTCGAGAAGAATTTGGTTCATCTGTGTGTACTTCAATGGGCCCACGTGAGGTTGCATCTCTGGTGCTTGGCACTCACGCACGAATTCCAGTTCGACCAACGAAACACGCACTTGTGGCTCAGATCCCAGTGCGCCAGGGCCCAATTCCGGTCGTGACAAGGCGCACAGTGCAGCGAGCACACGACCTCGGCCTTCTTGTTCATGTTTGGACCATTGACGAACCAGAAGAGATTGGTCGCCTCCTAGACCTAGGTGCTGACGGGATCATGAGCGACGACACCATTGCTCTTCGTGATGTCTTTCATGCCCGAGGCATCTGGTAAACGCTTAACAAGTAGTTCATTTTTCAAGAACAATTGCCGCCAGTTTGTGCACTACGGTTGACGGATGCGCGTTGATACAAACTTCTTTTGCACAGTCCCCATGCCAGACGCAGGCGACCCGGCAATCACCCCTACTTCCCGCCGATACGGAAATGATGCCGTCATCGAGTGCTACCGCAACCTTGTCGAATGGTCCAGAACCGCGGACTCTCTTGGGTATGACACCATGTGGCTCACCGAGCATCACTTTCAATACGAGGGATACGAAGTATTACCAAACCTCGTCATGTTCGGACAGCACCTTGCTAGTCAAACAAAAAATCTTCGCTTGGGGCAGATGTTCAACGTGATTCCGCAGTGGCATCCATTGCGCTTGGCCGAGGATTTCGCATTGGCCGACATCATCACCGGAGGACGAATGGAGTTTGGCGTAGGCCGTGGCACTGTGCCCCGTGAAGCATGGTCGCTTGGCACCGTTGTTGCCTCAGGCGACAACGCCATGTCAGCTGAACACGACCGCATCAACCGTGAGATATTCGAAGAATCGATTGAAGTCATCAAAACTGCTTGGACCAATGAGCGATTCAGTTTCCGTGGAAAGCATTTTGTTTTCCCACCAGACGACATTCCAGACCGCGGTTCATACGTTGATGACCTCACACTGATTCCTCGCCCAGAGCGCCATATAGACGTGTACCAACCAGTTACTTCCCCGGAAACAATTGAATACGTGCCACGTGCCGGACATAAAGCGGTGTATTGGCTCCAAAACGCGGACAGCCAAAAACAAAAATGGGATCGTTACGCAGAGATCCGCGAAGAGATGGGCCAACCAGTTGCGCCAGGCGCAGATCGAATGCTCGTCTTGAACATGCACATCGGAAAAACCCGCGAGGCTGCAATGCGCAAGGGCAAGCCTGGTCACGACGAATTCTGTAACTTCCTATCTCCATACGGACGATTCTCCTCATACAGAAATCCTGATGGATCAAAAGTGGCGTTCGATCATTGTCCTACTGTTCAAGAATCTATTGATCAGAAAATTCAAGCCATCGGTTCAGTCGATGATGTTGTTGAAATACTTGGATTTTGGAAGGAACTTCTTGACCTCAAGCATCTCTGCATTTTCTTCGACTTCCCTGGCGTGACTCGCGAAGAGATGAACGAACAAATGCACCTTTTTGCTGAAGATGTGCTTCCTCAACTCGGCGAGACAATGACACATCGCCCGTTGCCACATCTTTCGCCACTGATCTAGTTCATGACACACGGCGACCTCATCGTTCGCTCAGCACAATTGAGTGACAACTCAATAGTTGACATCGGAATCAAAGACGGTCGCATACTGGAAATCGTGGCCAGCGCTGCAGCTATCAATTTGTACACAGAAGATGTTGATGCGTCTGGCTACGTAGTGGTTCCAAGTTTTGTAGAGCCTCATGCTCATCTCGACAAAGCATTTCTTGCAGACCGAGTGCACAACCCTGCGGGTGACCTCATGGGTGCAATCGAGGGTCTCGAGAAAGTTCGCGACACTCTTACAACACAAGACACAATCGATAGAGCGACCAGCGCTGCGCTACTCATGTCTCGCAACGGAGTCACAGCGATCCGCACGCATGCAGACACGACCAAATCTGGCGGCCTCGATTCTGTGCTTGCTCTTCTTGAAGTGAAAAGGCAGTGTGCACATTTCATTGACATTCAGGTTGCAGCACTTATGGAATGGCCGCTCACCGGTGCAGAAGGTGCATCACGTCGTGCCCTAACTCGCGACGCCATCGATGCCGGGGTTGATGTCATTGGAGGCTGCCCTCATTTAGACCCAGACCCTGAGGGATCAATCGACTTCCTTCTCGAGACCGCTGTCAATGCTGGCATCCCCCTAGACCTGCATGCAGATGAAAATTTACGTCCGGACTCTGTCGATCTCGAACACCTCGCTCACACCGTGTTATCAAACGGCATTCAGCACCAGATTGCTGCAAGCCATTGCGTATCTCTGTCCACCAGAGAAGAACATGACATTCACCGCATTGCAGAGATGGTTGCCCGCGCTGGTATTTCTGTCATCTCGCTTCCCCAGACCAATCTATATTTGCAAGCTCGGGGCACAACTTCGAAGGCGCCTCGCGCCATCACACCCATTCACGCTTTGCGCCGAGCAGGAGTGAACGTCGCAGCCGGGGCAGACAACCTTCAGGACCCATTCAACTTGGTGGGTCGCGCAGACCCACTTGAAATCGCATCACTCTTGATGACCGCCTCACACTTATCCACAGCCGAAGCATTAGAGAGCATCAGCACAAACTCTTCATTAGTTGTCTCTGGTGCAAAGCACACACTCACAGTGGGTGACTCGGCAAACATGGTGGGCGTACGTGCCACTACTGTAAGAGAAGCAATCGCGATGGGGCCCCCCGACAGATTTGTCGTATATGGCGGCGTCGTGATGAGCGATCAAAAACGAAACAGAAAGTAAACATTTCGGTGACATAACGGACTTTAGCCATGCCTATTCTCTATGGGTATGCGGAGTGCAGATGTCGTTGATTTCCCTATGAGTACATCTATGACTAATACCTCATCACTTCTCACCTTTGACAGTGTCTCAATGACATTCGACGATGGGACCCGAGCCCTCGACAATGTTTCGTTCGGTGTTAAGCCAGGCGAGTTCGTCACCGTTGTTGGGCCGTCTGGGTGTGGCAAATCAACGCTTCTTCGCATTGCATCCAATCTTGAGGCAAATACTGGTGGCACATGTTCTGTTGACCGAGACAGCATTGGGTATGTCTTTCAAGACGCAACACTCATGCCGTGGCGCACAGTGCAACGAAATGTCGAACTCATCGCAGAGTTGCACAAAATCGGCAAGGCCGAACGTCAACAACTGGCAGCTGGAGCAATTGATCTTGTTGGCCTCCGTGGTTTTGAAGACAAGTACCCGCGACAGCTTTCTGGCGGTATGCGTATGCGTGCTTCGCTTGCTCGGTCATTAGTACTGAAGCCAAAAGTGTTCTTATTTGACGAGCCATTCGGGGCGCTCGACGAGATCACTCGTGAACGCCTCAACGATGAACTACTGCGATTATTCCAGATTGAAGGATTCGCTGGATTGTTCATTACACACTCCATATCTGAGGCGGTGTACATGTCGACCAAGGTTTTGGTCATGTCTGCGCGACCAGGCCGCATCACGCATTCCTTTGATGTTCCATTTGCGTATCCACGATCACACGATCTTCGGTATGAGCCTGCATTTGCAGAACTATGCGGAGAAGTCTCGCATGCTCTTCGGGGAGCACACCAATGAGCGACGTTATGTACCAACAGCCAATCATCGAAGAGTCACTTCCTGAACCGAAGAAAAGGTTTGTGTTCTCTGATTACTTTGGACCATCAATTGTCTTTGTCTTCTTCATCGGACTCTGGTATCTACTTTCAGAAGTCATCTTGCCCCCTCAAAAAAGATTTCTTCTTCCAACGCCACACAAGGTGATCGATGAAGGTTTTCTTGTATGGAGAACTGGCGAACGTCGTGGCTTTCAGCCCATCCTTGTTTCAGTGTGGGACACAGCCAAAGTTGCTCTCATCGGATTAGCAATCACGATTGTTGTGGGAATGTTTTTAGCCATCATTATGAGTACGAGCCGGTGGCTGGAACGCGCAACGTGGCCATACCTCGTTGCGGTACAAAGTGCGCCCATCCTTGCTCTTACGCCACTCATTCGAGCCCTCATCGATGGAACGCAAAGGCAGCGTTTGTTTGTCGTTGTACTCATCGCAATCTTTCCCATTGTGAGCAACACGTTGTTCGGTCTGGTATCGGCCGATAAGAGCCAGCATGAACTCTTCACGCTTCAAGGCGCATCCAGATGGACGCGCCTCTCAAAACTCCAGTTCCCCTCTGCGTTACCCAATATTTTCGTTGGACTACGCATCTCGGCTGGTCTGGCTGTCATCGGCGCAGTTGTTGGTGACTTCTATTTCCGTCAAGGTGGCGTCGTTGGAATTGGAGCACAAATCGACGTGTATCGCAACCGCTTGTGGGGTGCTGAACTCATCGCCTCGATCATCATGGCAAGCGTTTTAGGTCTGGTGGTATTCCTTGCTTTCGGGTTGCTCTCTCGTAGAGCAATCGGAAAGTGGCATATCACCAACAGGGGTCAGTGACCCATCCTTCAGAAAACATCCACTACCCAGGAGACACCAACAATGAAAATCAGACCACTTCTCGGAGTGACAGTCGCAGCAGTCCTCACGCTTGCGGCGTGTGGCGGAGGCGACTCATCTTCCGATACAACAACAGCTCCATCAGCTGAAGGCGTCGACCTTCTTGCTGCAGGTTGCCCAGAAACAGTGACACTCCAAACTGACTGGAACCCAGAAGCAGAACACGGCAACCTGTACCAACTCGTTGGTCCTGGCTACACCGTTGATGCCGCCAAACTTCGTGTTTCAGGCGATCTCATGGCCGGTGGCAAAACCACTGGTGTCAGAGTTGAAATTCGCGCAGGCGGCCCAGCAATCGGCTACAGCCAAGTCACAGCTGAGTTGTACAAAGATCCATCGATCCTCTTGGGCTTTACAAGCACCGACGAAGCAGTTTCCCACTCAGGCGATGAGTTCCCAACACAAGCAGTTGTTGCTCCGTTCAACATCAACCCACAGATCATCATGTGGGACCCTGCTACATACCCAGACGTGAAAGAGATTGCGGACCTCAAAGAACCAGGCGTGAAAGTTCGCTACTTCGGTGGCGCTGCATACATGGAGTACTTCACCGGTACAGGCATCTTGGACAAGAAGCAGACAGACGACACCTATGACGGTGCGCCAGCATCGTTCCTTGCCGCAGGCGGTAAGGACGCTCAGCAAGGTTTCGGTACTTCCGAGCCTTTCTTCTACGAAAATGTGTTGAAGGAATGGATGAAGCCAGTGGCTTACCAGTACATCCACGAAGCAGGTTGGACCGCATACGCACAGTCACTGGGCGGCATTCCGGCCAATATTGAAAAGTACGACACTTGCTTGCAGGCACTCGTGCCAGTCATTCAGCAAGCTGCACTTGACTACTTGGCTACACCAGAAACTGCTAACGCACTCATTTTGGATCTAGTTGATCAGTACAACAACGGTTGGGTCTACACAGCGGATCAGGCAGCAGCAGCTGTTGAAAAAATGCAATCAGACCAACTGATTGCAAACAGCCCAGATGGAACACTTGGTTCGTTCGACCTCGATCGCGTCACAGCATTCATCGAGACCGCACTTCCAGTGTTCACGGCAACCGGTAGCAAGCCAAATGCAGACCTCAAGGCCGAAGACATCGTTACTAACAAGTACATCGACCCAAGCATCAAGCTCGGCTAGACAATTACTAGAGATTGGGAGGGGCCGAAAGGTCCCTCCCTTTTTCTTTGCCCCGAATCGGTACAGCAGTGTGCTGTTGTCAGACGTTCGCAGCCTTAGCGGCCGAAATCGAAGCGACTGATCTCTCGCAAAGCGCCACCAAGGCTGTCAGTGGCAGAACGAACCATCTGCGCGCCAAGTTCTGCTGTTGCACCAGTTGGATCGCCGATGTGACCTTCCGGGAAGAAGTCATTCGACAGCCAGCCAAAAGCGACACGACCACCAAAGCGAACTTGATCGTTCTCAGCCAACTTTTCTGGAACTCGACGAACGGCCAAAGACATGTCCACAAGTTCTGGGCGTAGGTGCAACATGACAGATGTTTCATCCATACCGCCGTGTACACCCATTCCAAGTTCAGATGCACCAGATGAACCACCTTGATCGGCCGGCATGTGTGGGTGCGCCAAGAAAGTTTGGAGCCCATATTTCAATCGAATTTCGCGATTCATCATTGCAGTCAATGCACTATTGCCGCCATGTCCGTTAACAAACAGAATCTTGCGTGCAGAAGTTGAAGCAACACTGCGTGCAATATCGTCCAAAACAGACATCATGGTCTGAGCAGAGAGCCACATCGTGCCCCCACTCCACGCGTGTTCGTTCGACTTCGTAAACGGCAAGGTTGGCAGTATCCATGCCTGACTCTCTTCGCCGAATTCACTCACCGCAGCGTTAGCGACTGCATCAGCAACAACAAAGTCCGTATTCAAGGGAAGATGGGGCCCATGCTGTTCAATAGCGCCCAATGGGAGAACGATGATGGAATCACGGGAAAGAGCCGAGGGCAGTTCAGGGGCGCGCAAATCGCCTAACTGACGTGAAGAATGAATCATGCATTTAACCTATCTCAGTGAAAGAATGGAAACCATGGTTAAGCGTTCAGCCACAGATTTTGATGCGATAGTTATCGGTGCTGGACATAACGGTTTAGTGACAGCCGCCTACCTCGCAAAGAATGGGCTCTCAACATTGCTGATCGAAGCGCGAGCAGAAGTCGGTGGCACTGCTGCAAGTGACTCCTTCGCTGGTGCATCTGTGAATATCTGCAATTGCGATCACCTCACGTTTCGCACAACGCCGGTAGCAGAGGAACTCAACCTCGCATCTCATGGTCTTGAATACATCAATGTTGAACCACCGCAAATCAACGGCGACTGGACCACCGAAAAAATGTGGCCTCTGTGGCACGACGTGGAGCAGACCATTGAATCGCTTGCATCTGTGCACCCAGACTCAATAGACGGATATCGCAAATTTGCACGGGCAACAATGCCAGTAGCACGGCTCGTACTCGATGCTGCCGCCAACCCCCCGACACGCGGGTCACTACTTGCAAGTGTTGCCCGTCGTGGAGGTCGCGGAGTTACCACCATGTTGCGCATGAGTCGCATGTCGGCAGCCGATGTCATGCGACAGTTTTTTGATAACGAAGCGATCATCGGCCCAGCGATGGTGGAAGGCCCAGTTGTGTGGGGTATCTCACCTGAAACACCAGGAACTGGTTTAGGGGCACTCGCCTATTCACTTCGTCATGTTGCGCACTTGGGAAGACCCAAAGGTGGCAGCGGCATGTTGCCAGAAAGTTTGAAAAAGGCTTTTCTTCAATACGGTGGAATGCTGCGCACGAACACTCGTGTAGTTGGCATTGTGTGTGAAGGCAACAAGGTCAGCGCAGTTCAAACGAATGATGGCGCCACCGTCACTGCCAGAATTGTCGTGTCTGCGTGCGATCCACACAGCACCTTTGTCACTTGGCTGAAGAACCCTCCTGCTCGAGCATCTTCATTGGTTGATCGTTGGAAAAACTCAACGCCTGGCGAAGGGTACGAATCAAAAATTGATGCTATTTCGACTGTCGCGCCCATCTTGAACGGTTTGCAGCATTCCCCGTTAGCTGGTCTTCCTCAAGCATCAACCATTGTTGTTAGTCCATCTTTGGCCGAACTTGACCGTGGTGCGCAAATGTTGCGCGATGGGCGAACCATGCCTCGTATGGCACTACTAGCCAATACGCCGTCATTGATAGACGACACACTTGCACCCGCAGGAAAACATGTGTTTAGTCTTGAAGCGCTTTTCACCCCGTACTCATTGCAAGACGGCTGGCCGAACACAGACGAACCAGAACGCTGGTTGAAACAATTTGGTTCGCTTGTGCAACCCGAATTCATCGATTCCATCATTGACTGGCGAGTCATGACACCTGCTAGTTACGAAACGGAATTTCACTTACCGAAGGGACACGCCACAAGTTTTGCGGGAGGACCATTAGCAGCGTTTCTCGGCTCCACTCCAGAACTCACTCGATACCACACACCCATCAAAGGTTTATACCTCACTGGCGCGGCAACATTTCCTGGTGCCGGGATCTGGGGCGCTAGTGGCCGCAATACAGCACTAACAATTGTGAAGGAAATGAAATAACGCTTAGGCGTCTTTCACCAATCCACTGCGTTTTACAACGGGATCTTTATCGCTCCAAGGGAAGTTGATCCACAAATCTGTGTGCTTCCATACGTACTGACATTGCACAACTGAATGCGATTTTTCGTACAAGACTGCAGAGCGCACTTCTTTCACACGACCACGGAAAAAATCTTCGACAATTTTCAATGTGTGCCCAGTGTCAGCAACATCGTCCACAATAAGTACGCGGGCAAATCGCAGTTCTACGAGGTCAGGCACTGGCGGCAAAATCATTGGTACGGGAAGACGTTCGTCGACTCCGGTGTAAAACTCAACATTCATTGTGTACAAGTTCTTGACTGCAAGTGCGTAACCGAGTGCTCCGGCTGCCAAAAGCCCGCCGCGCGCGATTGCCAGGATGATGTCGGGTTCATACCCCGATTCGGCAACACTTGTAGCAAGTTCACGACTTGCCACTCCGAATGAATCCCATGTCATTATTTCGCGTTCGCTCACGTCACAAAACTACTCTCCCGACGCTCTCAGCAACTATTCCACTGAAAATTGAAACGAAAAGTTAAGCGACGTCGCTAGGCACGATACGTGGGAGGACGTCCTTCAGATTTTGCCAATCTCGCCTCACGGGCGTCATCAGAAAAACTGGCCATGATCTGCTGACGGTTCTCCATGTCGATGGCTGCCTGAAGGCCGGGTATTTCAAGAGCAGACCACATGCCTTCTTTGGTAAGCGCCACCCCCAACGGAGTGTTCAGCATGATTTCATCGGCCTTCGTATACGCCGCATCAAGTAGAACCTCGTCTGGCACCGCATCAAGCACTAAACCGATACGCGCAGCCTCATTCGCATCAAAGATTCGGCCTGTCAACATGATCTCTTGAGCACGAGCAGCGCCGATAAGACGTGGCAAGAGCCAACTGGTACCGATATCGCATGCTGACAGACCAATTCGGATAAAAGCTGCGTTGAAACGCGCCGAAGCGGCACACAAACGAATGTCTGAACCAAGCACAAGAGCAAAACCGCCTCCGGAAGCAGGTCCATTGACAGCTGCGATGATGGGCTGAGGCAGACTTCTCATCCGGGGAATCAATGATGCAATGTGCTTTTGAATAGCGAGACCTTTTTCCACAGCCCCATTCCATTCGTAACCTGGCGCCGTTCCGTATCCGCCAAGGTCAAGACCCGCACAGAAACCGCGTCCAGCACCTGTGAGAACTACCACTCGGTATTCCCTATTCCGAGAAACAAGGCCCAATGTCTCGTGCAATAGTTCCACCATCTCAGATGTCATCGCATTGAGTTTGGATGGGCGATTCAGAGTGATCTGGGCGACGCCCTCACGAGGAGAGGTCAGAAGTACTTCAGTCATGCTCAATGGTGCCACGCATAACCCTTCCTCAACGCCTCGAAGGCGTAATCTTGGGATGCTCCATTAGCGAGTGTCTATGAGTATTTCCCAAGCCATTCCCTCCATTGCGCCTGCAAACACACCCTGGGGTCGTGCCATACGTCGTGGATTCTTCGCCTATCTAATATCTCGGCTCTTTGTTGTGATGGGCGCAGCCATTGCAGTCGCGGCCGAAGCGGTGACTGCACGTACAAATGACGAAGAACCGACTCCTGGTCTGAGTGGCCTCGTTCAGGTGTTCGATAGTTGGGATGGCCACTGGTATCTCGATGTAGTGCGCGAGGGGTACCCGCATCACATCATGCCGAACGTTACGTACTTTGTGTCAGACGCTCGTGCTGCTTTCTTCCCGCTCTACCCGCGACTTGTCCACTATCTCGACATGATTGTTCCAGGCGGTCCAGTAAGTGTTTCTCTTCTTGTCAACTTGATCTTCGGCGGCATCTTCATTTATCTCGTCGGCCGACTAGCACGCATCTTGTTTGATGATCGAACAGCGGAAAAAGCAATGATCATTGCAGCAATCTTTCCTGGAAGTTTTGTGCTGAGTTTTGCTTACTCCGAAGCACTACTACTGCTATTGGCCGCGTCGTGTTTTCTCGCTCTACACAAGAAAGCGTGGGTATGGGCCGGAGTATTCGCCGCTCTGGGCACGGCGTGTCGCCCGAACGGTGTTGCACTAGTGGCGGTCTGTGCTGTAGCTGCCTTTCTTGCAATTCGACAAGACAAAGAGTGGAAAGCACTCATTGCACCTCTGTTATCACCATGGGGCTTTGTCGGTTTCATGCTGTTCCTTCGTAGCCATACAGATGAACACTGGGCCTGGTTTCGGGTGCAACGAGAAGCGTGGAAAGAAGGAACGAGCTTTGGCGCCACCGCCGTCAGTCGCACCTTTGACTTCATTTTGAATCCAACTGGATCCCCCACGTCAGTTCTCACAGCAGCATCAATGGTTGCGATGATTCTTGCACTGTGGTGCATGTACCGCTTTCGACTCCCCCTCATGTACTACGCATATACAGCCGCGATACTCGTCCTCATGCTGGTGCCTGCCACCGTTACGGCACGACCCCGCTTCCTCTTCACCGCTTTTCCGCTTATCTTTCCAGTGGCGCGCATGTTGCGCGACGACGAAGATGGCTGGTGGCTAGTTGTACTCGGAATCTGTGTTGCTGGTCTTGTGACAGTGACCGGCATGTACGGCGTACGAGCCGCGATCCCCTGATCTTTACAAAGGCAATTTACGCCATACAGGCAACGGAACATTCTTCAGAATAAGAAACATCCATCTCAGTAAGCCTGGTGCCCACACAACTTTCTTGCCCGATGCAATGCCAGCCTCTGTGATCTTTGCTACCGATTCAGCATCGGTAGAGAACGGGGCCTTCTTCATGCCGGTGGTCATCTTGGTGGTCACAAAACCAGGGCGCACAACAAGTATTGATGCACCAGTTCCCACAAGTTCATGATCTAACGCCAACGCAAACCCATCTATACCAGCCTTTGTTGCGCCGTAAGCGGGGTTTCCTTTTCGCACGCGTTCACCAGCAACAGAACTCAACAGAACAGTTTTGCCGTACCCCTGCTGCTTCATCTGTTGAGAAAGTGCATAAAGCAAAACCATCGTGGAAGTGAAGTTCACGTCGCAAAGGGTGATGAGTCCTGTGGGGTCGCTGTAATAGTCCATACCTTCGTTGAGTACACCCTGGGCCACCACCGCTACATCAATATCGCCTATCTCAGAAACTATTTCCGTTACGACATGAGCCATTGAAGAAGCATCAGCGGCGTCGTAACGCACATGATGAATCTCCACATCGGGAAACGCTTCTTCTAACTCGGATGCAAAACTTGCTGCGGCTTCAAGATTGCGGCTCACTAGGGCGACGCGCGCAACTCCAGGTTTGATAATCCTTCGAAGAATGGCCTGGCCGATATCGCTAGTGCCACCAAACAGAACGATGTTTTGGGCTACCCCTACTCCGTTTTTCATGTATCTATTCATTTCCTCTTGTATGTTGAGCTGACACCAGTCCAAGTCTTCGTGCCAGATCACTACGCCACAGACCGTTGGGGTCCATCGCATCGCGAGTGTGCATCCACTCGTCAAGTCGCGGGTATCCACGACGTACTGCCGTGGGTGATACGTGTGAATCCTTCGCCAGGTAATGGCGACCACCAGCATCGAGAACCATGTTGTCCACTCTCGACAACAATTCAGGTAGACCTTTGATGCCTGCGGCTATGTCCAAAGTCAATGTCCATCCTTCAGTTGGAAAAGACATCGGCGAGAGGTTTTGTGGCCCCATGCGCTTTAGGACTGCCAGGAACGAAGCGACACCTGCCGACGAGAAAGTTTCGATAACTGCACGCAGCACATCGATTCGATCAAGTGGAACGATGAATTGATATTGAATAAAGCCTTGATTGCCATACAAACGATTCCATTGATGAACGCCATCAAGTGGGTGAAAGAATTGCGGAATCGACTCAATGCTCACATGTCGAGAACCTGGGGCTTTGCGATACCACACCTCGTTGAAAGCCTTTATCGACCATTTGTTCAGAAGGCCATTTGGTACCCAACTTGGCGCGGGGACTTTCAGGCGTGGGTCATACGCCAACACATCGTCATCTTTCACATCGGCAGCTGATGCATGTTCACCGCGGGTAAGGACTCCGCGCCCCATCGAAGGACCAGTCGCCAACAAGTCGATCCAGCACACTGAGTACCGATAATCATTATCTGCCCCATCACTAGACATGGCCTCACAGACCGCATCGAAATTTGTCAGTCGCTCAGTCTCGACGCGAACTCGACTGCTCTCTATGGGAAGCATCGAAACACGAGCACGCAAAATAATGCCTGTGAGACCCATGCCGCCTACCGTTGCCCAAAACCATTCCGGATTCAACCGTGGTGTTAACTCAACAACTTCCCCAGAGGCGAGTAAAAGCGTGATGGAAGAAACATGCTGGCCAAAACTTCCGTCGAAGTGATGATTCTTGCCGTGCACATCGGAGGCGATGGCCCCACCCACAGTTACAAAACGAGTGCCGGGCGTGACAGGAACGAACCAGCCACGCGGCACGCTCATACGCAAAATGGAATCAAGGCTGACGCTCGATGCAACGTCCAATACACCGGTTGTTGAATCCAAGAGAGCATCAATTCCGTGTGGGTCTCCTTCGGCGGTGATTTCTAAAACACTGCCGCCCGCATTTTGAGATGCGGCCCCATACGAACGCCCAAGTCCACGGGCAATGACGCCTCGCGCGCCCGATTGATTGATGACCTGTTTCATCTCGCTGACATCATTGGTGTGCACAAGGTCTGCAACAGTCCAAGCAGTTCGACCCCACCCTGAAAGTCGTTGCAAAGCCATGAGTCAATTCTAGGGGTTCTTGAATGCTAGAAGACGGAGTTACTTATGACGTATATACGGCTAGGCCATACACAACAACCCACGCCGCACCGAACAATTGAATAGTTCGATCCTTCAGAAAGACTTCTTCTGGAGCTCCGCCGTCACCATTTTCGAGAACCATGAGGTATCTGAGCAATGCCAGAACCATAGGCACGATGGAAAGCCCATGAAATGGAATTGTTTCGTCCACTTGTGATGCGTTTTCAAATGCCCACATGCAGTAGGTAACGACGGTTGCTGTAACCGCAACAACTAATACCTGGCGAAGATAAGTGAGGGAATAGGCCTTCAGTGAAACTCGCGTAGTTCCGGCATTATCCCCCATCTCTAACAGCTCAGCGAATCTCTTACCCGTGACAATGAAGAAAGAGCCAAAGGTCACGCACATCACAAACCACATAGACATGGGAGTCTGTGTGCCCGCGGCCCCGGCCATGGCCCTGAGAACAAAACCACTTGCAACTAATGCAAGGTCAAGCAGTGCAATGTGTTTCCACCATGTGCTGTAGCCGATAGTGAGAAGCGCATACAAAGCAATGATTCCCCCCGCAGCAGGCCGCACGAGAAAACCCACAAGTGGGCCGAGCACCAAGAGCACGGATCCGACAACTCTTGCTAACGGCAACGAGACAGCACCTCTAGCTATCGGGCGGAACTTTTTCTTAGGATGAAGTCGATCTTGTTCGACATCTTTAATGTCATTCCAGTAATACGTTCCGCTTGCTACTGAACAGAAAGCCACGAATACCACAAGAGTTTTCGACAACGATTCCCATTCGTTGAGAACTCCGAGAGCGCCCGGTGCAGCAAACACCAATATGTTCTTGCTCCATTGTTTGGGACGCGCCTCAGCAATAATCGACTGCAGTGTCATGGCACCATCTCGAGTTCTGTCTTTTTTACCTGATACGGATTTTCTACTAGTTCCAACATCTCATTGTCGCCACTTGAGTCGCCATATGCATACCGCACTGAAGAAAGAGGTATGCGCGCAGAGTCGCACCACGACTGGATGCGCCGTACCTTCTCTGCGCCTCGGCAGTTCACTCCACTGATTTTTCCTGTAAGCAATCCTGCACTGCTTTCCAACTCTGTGCACAACACAGCATCCACTTCAAGCAAATCACCTAACGGCTGAAGATACGGCGCCAATGAGGCCGAGACCAGAACAGTGACATGACCTTGCGACTGGTGCCAGCGAAGACGTTCTACGACATCTTGTCTCATCCAACCGTTAGCAACTCTTGCCGCAAACAACACACCTTCTTCATTGACGCTGGATTCAGACACACCAGTGAACACGCCCGAGACAAAAAGCGATTTCAGCGAATTGCGATCCCTATTTTTCAACAGAGTCAAGACCATTAAAGGCTGCGTTACTACTATGCGGACTAATTTATGCGCGCTTGATACACGCCTCATAAATGGCATAACACAATCACGAACCGTCAGAGTATTGTCCACATCAAAAACAGCAACGGTGACGTCCATGATGCGAGGTTAGTTGTCCGTTGACATCGAGCCGAGGATTGACGCCATATCTTCATAGAAATTCGGCCAACTCTTGGAAACAACCTCTGCATCACAAATCACCATTCCATCGGCAACTACAGACAAAACACTAAAAGCCATTGCTAGACGATGATCATGATGGGTATGCACTTTTGCACCGATAGGGCGACCCCCTACGATGCGCAAACCATCTGCTAATACCTCTACTTGAATGCCACACTTCCCCAACTCAAGAGCAACATCGCCCAAGCGATCACTCTCTTTGTTGCGAATGAACCCAACTCCGGAGATTTCACTAATTCCCTGCGCACATGCGCACAGCACTGCGACAACAGGTACCAAATCTGAGCAGTCATTCATGTTCAGTGTTAACGGCAATAAATCATGACCGCCAGATGAACCCACGATGACATCTGGGCCATCTACACCACACGTCGCCCCCATTCGTCGGACAATCTCCATGATTGTGCCGTCACCTTGACTTGTCGAATGAGAGAGCCCTGTGATGCGCAGAGAACCACCTCGAAGCACCGCTGCAACCATCGGAAATGCTGCCGAAGAGAAATCTGGTTCGACAAAGTATGTCGTAGGTGTGTACCCAGTAGATGCAACAACAATTTCTTGTTCCTTCACAACCACAGAGGCTCCGAACCGACGCATAACTTCTGCGGTGAGATGCACATAAGACCTCGACACCAATGGCCCTTCGATTGAAATGCGAATACCTTCTTCCAGCACGGGGGCAATCAGCATGAGAGCTGAAATGAATTGACTAGAAACGTCGCCCCGAATTGAAACACTTCCTCCGCGAAGCTTTCCGCGCGACACTGAAACGGGAAGATGGCCTACCTCGCCTAATGCGGTGATTTCGGCTCCCAAGCTTTGCAGAGCATCGTGCAGATCAGACATTGGTCGCCCACGCAATGCATCTTGACCGTCAATGATTGTTGTTGCATCCGACAATGCTGACACTGCCGTGATGAATCGGGACGTGGTGCCCGCTAATCGTGCATCAACGATTGTGGGCAAACGAGTAGTCGAGCCACCATTTATAGAGACCGCCGCGTCGTCAACACGAAAGAGACACTTTGTCTCAGATAATGCATCTAGAAGAACTTGCGTATCGTCACCATCAGGCAACCCGGAAATGGTCGAGGTGCCCTCGGCCAACATTGCACACACGAGGGCACGGTTGGCAATACTTTTTGATCCGGGGACTGAGATCTGAGTATCTAACGAACCAGCAGGAATCGACAGTCGAATATTGCTCATGAGAGGGGCGCAAGTGCTGGTCGAAATCCTCGCGCGATGAGGCCACCGCGAAAGATGTCGCCATGTTCCATACGAATCACAGCAACCATGACACCACGGTCACCTTCGGCTGAGTGCACCACTTCAAAGTCGTAGATGTTGACACCCAGTTCACCCGATAGTGCAAATACTTCTGCTGCTGCCCCAGGACGATCGGGAATCGGAATACGAATCTCCGACAAATCTTCAACAGCACCGGCTTTGCTCGGCAAATTCATGCGTGCCTGTCGAGCTTGTTCCAGACGATGAAGGAGTCCCCTTCGATCAGATGCAGACACCACATCTCGCATATCGATGAGTCCATCGATAACTGCATCAAGACCTCGAACGATTGCATCTTTGTTTTCTTCACAAATGTCAAGCCAAATGCCAGGGCGCCCAGAAGCAATGCGGGTCATGTCACGGAAACCACCAGCGGCTAATCGCAATAGTGCGAGATGCTCTTCGGAACGGTCATCGGCCAATCTCATGAGTGTCGCGGCAGTGAGATGAGGTACATGACTTACAACAGCAACAAGGTCGTCGTGTTTCTTGGGGTCGAGTGCAACTACCTCAGCGCCAAATCCGGTGACCATCTCTGCAACAGCTGCGAATGCGTCATCTGACGTTGCAGAATTGGGCGTGAGCACCCACACAGCGCCTTCAAACATGGTTGCATCTGCGCCATCAAGACCGTCCAGTTCTGAACCTGCCATCGGATGACCCGGCACGAATCGCGCATCATGAATACCCTCAGACACATGAGTCTTTACGGAGCCAACATCTGTGACAAGACCTGTGGTGGCAGACAGTGCTAGGGCAACGGCGTCAGGAACAAGCGCAACTGGTGTTGCTACGAATGTGACGACGGCATCTTCAAATAAACCTATGTGTTGAATGATGCCGCGTTGCATTGCTTCATCTAGACGCTTTTCATCTGAATCAGTAGCTCCCACGTCGTACCCTGCATTTACGAGGGCAAGTGCAATAGAGCCACCAATCAGACCGAGTCCAAGGACGTTGGCACGAGGAAGCACAGATGCAGACACGGTTATATGGTATCCGTCGGCCCTTGGTCGACTGCCTCAGATAATGCACGCACTTCTTCGAGCGTTAACTCTCGCCATTGCCCAGGGCGTAAACGCGTGTCACGCAATGGACCAATTCGAGTACGCACCAGTTGAATGACGGGATATCCCACTTCTTCACACATGCGACGAACCTGCCTATTGCGACCCTCATGAATCACTATGCGCAACACGCCTGGCTCGGGCTGGCCTACTTCGGCAGGTGCAGTCCATCCGTCATCTAGTTCAACACCATCACGCAGCTGCCGCAAAGCACCTTGAGATACACCATTTGGACCACATTCGACTTCAGCGATGTATTCCTTTTCCACTCCGTGACTTGGGTGCGTGAGATGCTGCGTCAGTTGTCCATCATTAGTCAGAATGAGAAGACCAGTTGTATCGATATCTAGCCGTCCAACAGAAAACACACGAGGCTGATCTGGCACAAACTCCAACACCGTCTCACGACCGTGTGTATCAATAGCGGTAGTCACAACACCTTCTGGCTTGTTCAACAGGTAGTACACCAAGCCAGGCAAAACACCAACAGGCGCATCATCCACACAGATCTCATCGGCATGCACGTCCACTCTTCTACCGAGAACTGCTACATCGCCGTTTACAGTGACTCGACCGTCCGCAATCAAGTCCTCGCACACACGCCGTGAACCGAACCCGACACGCGCCAACACTTTTTGTAAACGCTCCCCTTCAGCGAGGCGCGCTTTGTCTGCTAACTGTTCCCACAATGGTGGTTCAGGAACCGCGCCTCCCGGCGAGGAAGAAGAGACCATTACTGACTCTCTGGCGCGTCCACTGGAGCGTTGATATCAAGCAGCAAAGTCTTTTCAAGTGCTTCGACTAGAGACGCATCAGGAACAAATGAAGCAATCGGAGGCAAATCGCTGAGATCAGCAATTCCTAACTTCTCGAGGAAGAGTGATGTTGTTCCCCACATCACTGCCTGACCTGGACCCGTATCGCGACTGACCGGCATGATGTAAGCACGACCATGCAAGGTGCGCATCACAGCATCTGGATCAACTCCACGAATAGAAGCAATCTGTAAACGTGAAATGGGTTGCTTGTAAGCAATGATCGCCAGAGTTTCTAAGGCAGCACCAGAAAGTCGTGCGCGCTGACCATCCAAGATAAATCGCTCCACGTATGGGGCCATATCAGGGTGCGTCTGGAATCTCCATCCACCAGCAATCTTGGCCATTTGAAAACCATGTCCGGCAGTTGCATATGTCTCAGCTAGTTCAGCGCACACTGTTTCCACAGTTGCACTCGGAATCTCAAGTAACTGAGCCATTAGTTCGGTAGGTACTGGTTCTTGTGCCACCATCACCATGGCTTCAATCGCACGAACCATTTCTTCGGTCATCTCAACCTTCATATGAATCAATCTCCATTGGTGCGTCGGGGCCGATACCGGTCCACTGCACTGTGATGTCACCAAAACGGTCGCTTTGGTCAAGTTCGATGTAACCCTGTTTATACATCTCGAGAATCGCGAGGAACCGCACAACGATCTCTAGTCGCTCCACCAAATCTGCAGTAAGCCTGCGGAAAGATGATGTTCCAAGACGAGGCAGCTCTTCCATCATTTCTTGCACAGCTTCTGCGACCGTGAAACGAATGGGCGACACGTGATACAGGCTGAGCTCTTCACGAGGTCGTGGCGTGATTGCAGATACAAAACCCTTTTGAAGTTTCTCGATAGTGATTCCCTCGAGTAGGTCGGGGGCCACGTCATTGAATCGCTCGTCTACACCCGTGGTACGGCCATAGACGCGGTCAGCATCATCCACGAAGTGCGCAAGTATCTTGGCAACATCTTTAAACGTCTTGCATTCAAGTAGACGAGCCAACAACAGATCTCGCTCTTCCCACAGAGCAAGCTCGTCATCGAGGTCGACGCTTTCACGTCCAGGCAAAAGACGTCGCGTCTTTAGTTCAATCAAAGTCGCAGCAATCAAAAGGAATTCGGTGGCGACCTCTAGATCGAGTTCGGTCATCTTCGCTAGTTCGGCCAGATAAGCGTCAACGATGGTGGACAAGCTGATCTCGTGGATATCAACTTCTTCCCGCAAGATGAGATGCAACAAAAGGTCGAAAGGACCTTCATAAATCGGGGTTGCCACATCAATTGCCACGGTCTCATCGTAGTTCCCAGCCCCACCAACAAGAGCAATTGATACCGTTTCGGAGTCAATTTCGCACTAGCGTCTGAGCATGCCCCGCGTTTTGTCCTGCATTCAACCCACGGGATCAGTGCACCTTGGGAACTATTTGGGCGCTCTTATCAACTGGGTTTCCGGGCAACACGATGGCAACGTCTTTCATGGAATTGTTGACCTCCATGCGCTCACGGTGACCGACACTCCCGATGTTCTGGGCAAGCAAACCATTGAGTTGGCAGCGATGCTTTTCGCCGTTGGCCTCGACCCCGAAATAGCAACAGTGTTTGTGCAAAGCCATATTCACGAACACACAGAGTTGGCATGGATTATGGAATGCACAGTTTCATTCGGCGAACTCAGTCGCATGACTCAATTCAAAGACAAAGCCGCAAAGCGTGAATCAGATTTTGTATCAGCCGGCCTGTTTACATACCCAGCACTACAAGCAGCCGACATTCTTCTCTATGACGCAGAAGAAGTACCTGTTGGCGATGATCAGCGTCAGCACATAGAAATCACCCGCGATATCGCCATTCGTTTTAATCATCGTTTCGGCGAAACACTCGTATTACCAAAGGCTGTTCATCCAAAAGCCGGAGCGCGCGTGATGGACTTGCAAGATCCAACGTCGAAGATGTCAAAATCTGCAGTTGCAGACAATGGGCTCATCTACATGCTGGACGACAATGCCACCATCGAGAAGAAATTCAAGCGAGCAGTTACAGATTCAGACGGTGTTGTTGCATACGACCGAGAGAACAAAGCCGGTATTTCAAATCTGCTCGACATCTTGTCCGCTGCGACCGGAACACCAATCCCACAACTTGTTGAGCAGTACAGCCAATATGGCCCACTCAAGAAGGACACGGGCGATGCAGTTATTGCCGTGATAGAGCCCATTCGTTCTCGGTACAACGAACTAATGAACGACAAAGGCCAGTTGGCGCAACTCTTGAAAATTGGTAACCAGCGCGCACGAGAAGTAGCAGCACGCACACTAGACCGAACACATAAAGCAATCGGTCTGCTTCCACGTATCTAGATGTTGTCTGCTTCTCGTAACGAAGCGACCGCCTGAGTCGGACCCTCGCCTCGCACAAGCGCAACAGTCTCAGCTTCGCTAATGCTGCTCAACATCTCGGCACCCAATACTTCGTGTAGGTGATACAAACGAAAACGTCGCGTGCGTGGCCCAATGACCGTAGCGACTATTCGTAGAGACCAACCTAAACCAGACTGCACTTTGCCCACATCGTGAAGCAAGGCAGCAGCACTTTGAGCACGTGTTGCTTCGGGGTGCAACAGAAGAAAACGATGAAGCACATCTATTGAATGGCGTTGATCCCTGCCCGGCATTGTTGACCACAACGCAAGTTCAGCCGGGAGTAACGCTTGGCGAACCTGACTTGATACCTCGGGCGTCGCATTGGAGAAAGAACTGATTGCACGTCTAACAAGATGCATGATTATTGCTTTGCTCGGGGGTGGGCACTGCGATACACCGACAATAAACGCTCTTGTGACACTTTGGTATAAATCTGTGTTGTTGAAATTGTTGCGTGACCAAGCATCTCTTGAACGATACGTAAATCTGCGCCGTGCTCCAGCATGTGAGTAGCACATGTGTGACGAAGCACATGCGGAGACATCTCGCTTCGAATACCGGCACGCACGCCTGCATCACGAACGATATGCCATGCCTTCTGCCGATTCAGGCGTCTTCCTCTATTAGTGAGAAACACAGCTTCTCTATCTGCACCTTTAGCCCATGTGTCGGGAACCAAATTGTTGCGACCCGCAACCCCGAGATAAACACGCAAACACTCCTCTGCCGTTCTTCCAAATGGAACAATGCGTTCCTTCGAACCCTTCCCGAAGAGTCGCACCACTCGTGACGACATGTCGAGGTCGTCCAGATTCAGATCGCACGCCTCTGAAATACGCGCCCCTGTGGCGTATAGAAACTCGAGCAGTGCCCTATCTCGAATCTCGGTGGAACTTTCTCCCGTAGCAGCAGACAACAATGATTCAACTTCAACAAGCGATAACGGCTTTGGAACACCACTTGGCACTTTGACGCCTTCAAGGCGGGCACTTGGATTATCAGAACGAATATCTTCTGAGACTAGATACGAATGAAGCATTCGCACTGCAGCGATTCGCCGAGCAGTGCTCGCCACTGATTCACCAGAGGCCTGCATCACTTTCACAAAAGCTTCTATGTCTTTTTCCTGCGTTGAAAGAATTGTCAATTTACGTGACGACAAGAAGTCTTCGTATTTAACAAGATCTCGCCGATACGAGACCACAGTGTTCAGTGCTCGTCCTCTTTCGACCGTCATCCATTGCAAAAAAGATTCGACATGCGCATGTGCCACAGTTGGAGTGGGCGACTCGGTCATACCGTCAGCCTAAGAGGTCGGGATGTTGGCGTGCAGCCAACAAAAGCCCATACACAGTCTTGGCATCGCTAATCTCTCCGCGATCAATCATCTCGAGAGCCTCAGAGAACTTGTAATGCTCGATAGTCATAGAGTCTTCTTCTGGCCCGTGAGGCTCGGAATTTCCTGAAACTAGGCCAGTGGCAAGGTAGACCTCCACCGCAGAATCAGTCACCCCAGGCGACGACAAGCAGACTCCCAGCCGTGTAAATGTGCTGGCGACGTATCCCGTTTCTTCACGTAATTCGCGACGAGCAGTCTCCATAGGGTCTTCACCTGGCACATCGCGCATACCTGCTGGAATCTCGCGCACGGACCCATGCACGGCTGCGCGATACTGAGAGACAAGAACGACTCGATGATCGTCGGTCACCGCAACTATTCCCACAGCACCTGGGGTACTAACAAAGGTTCTCTGAAAATCGTCACCGGAGGGCGCAGTCACATGTCGTTCTACAAGGCGAAACATCGCCCACGAGTGAACATCGTGGTCTGAAGAGTGAATGAACCCGTCGGCACTGGGTAATGGCATATGACTAGGCCGTACGTGCGGCGACACCCGACAAACGCTTCTCGCGATTAACTAATGATGCAGCAATTAGTTCGCGGAATAACGGGTGTGGGCGATCGGGACGACTCTTGAACTCAGGGTGAGCCTGTGTTCCCACCCAGAACGGATGGTCAGTCATCTCAATGAATTCGACAAGTCTCTTATCGGGCGATGTACCACTGCAGATGAATCCAGCTTCTTCGAATCGCGCACGAAAGTTGTAGTTGAATTCATACCTATGGCGGTGGCGCTCACTAACAACAGTTTCTCCGTATGCATCAGCGACTTTTGTACCGGGTTGCAACACCGCGTAATACGCACCAAGCCGCATAGTGCCACCCTTCATGGTGACATCACGTTGGTCGACCATTAGGTCGATGACGGCGTTAGTTGTTGCTGCATCAAACTCTGTGCTGTTTGCATCTGCAAGACCAAGAACGTGACGCGCATATTCAATTGTCATTACTTGCATGCCTAAGCAAATACCCAAGCAAGGAACCAAGTTTTCACGCGAGTACGCCGCGGCAGCAATCTTGCCTTCAATACCGCGTGGACCAAATCCGCCAGGGATAATCATTCCGTCAAGACCATCGAGGCGACCAGATGCGAGCAAACCTTCAACGTCTTCTGCTTGAATCCAATCAATCTCAACTTTTGCTCCGTGATGAAAACCAGCATGCTTCAAACTCTCGACAACCGAGAGGTAGGCATCTTGCAGTTCAACGTATTTTCCGATCAAACCAATCTTGACTGGCTTAATAGAGGCATCTACTTGAGCGACAAGACCTTCCCATTGCGAAAGATCAACGTCACCTTCAATGCGCAATACTTCGCACGCAACTGTGTCTAGCCCTTCTTCATGCAAGATGAGTGGGAGTTCATAAATATTGCGCGCATCAGCAGCATTGATCACTGCCTTGGTGTCGACGTCACACATATGTGAGATCTTGCGCTTCAAATTACTGCTGAGTGGCTCCTCGCTGCGACACACGATGATGTCGGGCTGGATACCGCGCGAGCGAAGCTCTGTCACGCTGTGCTGTGTGGGCTTTGTCTTCTGCTCACCACTTGGACCAATGAATGGCACCAAGGTGACATGCAGGTAACAAACATTGTCACGCCCTGCTTCATTACGGAACTGGCGAATGGCCTCCAAGAAGGGCAAAATCTCAATGTCGCCCACAGTTCCGCCCACTTCTGTAATGACTACATCGGTGTCATCGGTGGCGATTCGGCGAATGCGACGTTTGATCTCATCGGTGATATGCGGAATGACTTGCACTGTCTTTCCGAGATAATCACCACGACGTTCCGCGGCAAGAACTGCTTGGTAGATAGAACCAGTCGTAGCGTTTGAACTACGTGTGAGATTCTCATCAATGAAGCGTTCGTAGTGACCAAGGTCGAGGTCGGTTTCCCCACCGTCATCGGTGACAAACACTTCGCCGTGTTCGAATGGATTCATTGTTCCCGGATCAACGTTGATGTAGGGATCCAGTTTTTGCATCGTGACGCGCAGACCGCGCATCTTGAGCAAGCGACCAAGTGAAGAGGCGGTCAGACCCTTTCCGAGGGAACTTGCAACACCACCGGTCACGAAAATGTGCTTGGGCATTTGGTCTCCCGCCAGGCTCGACTGCTAACGGGATTTCAGCATAACCGAAAACACCCCGCCACAGAGAAACCTCTACCGAGCCTTCTTTCCGCGACTGATGGGAGCACCCAAAGTGTTCAGAATCTCTTGCGCGTGAGTGAGCGCTGACTCGTCAGCAATTCCACCAGAGAGCATGCGTGCAATCTCTCCCACGCGATCTTCTTGCAGGACTTTTGTCGCCCGGCCATACGTTTTGCCCGACTTCACCGACTTTGAAACGACAATGTGGGAGTGCGCCGAGGCTGCCACTTGCGCCAAGTGAGTGACAGCGAACACCTGATGGTCTGTTCCAAGTTCACGTAACGCTTGTGCCACGGCCACAGCGGCTGCTCCACCGATTCCGGCATCTACCTCGTCGAACACCATGGTGGCGGGGTCTGTGGTGAGTACAAGACGCAATGCGAGCATGACACGAGCCAACTCGCCACCACTAGCAACCTTGGTGATGGGCATAGGCGCAGATCCCGGGTTTGCCGCCAACATGAATGAGACCGCTTCACCGGACGGGTCTGAACCCTCGTCGCCCACTGCAACCTGAATAGTGGCGTGAGGCAAAGCCAGGAGGCGTAGACGCTTCTCGACCGCTGCAGCAAGGCCAGGAGCAGTCTTTCGGCGCTGACGGCCCACTTCGAGCTGTCGGCTATGCAATACCTTCAACGCATTGGCACGGGAGGATTCGAGTTCTTGCACTCTTTCTGAATAACTCAGCAATTCATTAAGACGAGTACGAGCTTCAGCACCAAAAGCCATAACATCTGCGATGGTGTCGCCATATTTGCGCACCAGATCGCGCAGTGCCTGGCGACGAAGACGAATCTCTTCGAGGCGCTCTGGGTTTTCCTCGCTGTTTTCAGCAGCCCCACGCACAGTGTGAGAGATGTCGTTGAGTTCAGCCAAGAGATTCTCCACGCGCTCTCGAATTTCACGCATGGATGAAATAGGAGATAACGACCGAGACACCTGACCAAGGAGGTCGACAGCATTGCCATCGTCTGACAGCAGTGCAGACACTTTCAGGAGTGCTTCCTGATGACGAACGACATCACCTAGTTCATCTTCTTCGCGTGAAAGAGCCTGATCTTCATCGGGACGAGAAAGGCCAGCATTCTCAATCTCTTCACATTGGAAAGACAGCAAATCAATTTCACGAACTCGCGATTTCTCGTCGCCACCGAGAGCTGCCAGATTGGCGTCGATCTGCGTAACGGCCTCACGTGCCTCGCGTAATGCAGAGGTGTCGACCTTGCCGAAAGCGTCGAGAGAATCGCGCTGCACAGACGCCGACATGAGTCTTTGATGGGCATGTTGACCATGAATATCGACAAGGCTTTGACCGACTTCAGCCAAGGTGGCAACTGTGGCCATGCGATCGTTGATGTACGCACGACTGCGGCCTTCACGATGCAATACGCGACACAGAACTGTTTCAACATCGCCATCGGGGCCAGATGTAACGAAACGGGCTTCTACACGAGCCTCTTCTGCTCCGTCACGAATAACTGAAACATCAGCACGCTGACCAACAACTAACCCAATCGCTTCGACCAGCATTGTTTTACCAGCACCTGTCTCGCCTGTAAACGCCGTAAATCCGGAATCGAAAGTTAAACGAGAAGACTCGATGATCCCGAGATTTTCAATGGAGAGTTCTACAAGCATTAGCGATCTGATAATCCGAACTTGGTTTTCAAAATCTGATGGAAGCGTTGCTCTTCAAAGCGCACGAATCGCGCCACTTCGCTAGCGGCGCGCACTTCAACCACGTCACCAGGTTTCAATGTGTGCACCAAGTCGCCATCGGTGGCCACGTTCACGTGCCGATGGCCAAGGACTTCAATGCGTACTACTTCAGGCGCGTCGAGCACCATGGAACGGTCGAACAACATGTGGGGCGACACTGGTGTTAGCAACATGGCACGCAGACGAGGCGAAAGAATTGGCCCACGAGCCGACATTGAATAAGCCGTAGAGCCTGTAGGGGTTGACAAAATGAGTCCGTCGGCTGCATATGTAGTGAACGGAACCTTGTCGATGTCGACTGCCAACCGAACGGTGTGTCCAGCATCCTTCTTTTCGATAACTACTTCATTGAGAGCAAGGTGATTAGCGAGACGAGCATTGTTTGACCACATAGCGACTTCAAGCAGCATGCGGTCGTCATAAAAGAACTGAGTGCCTTCAACACCAGTACGCCAAGCTTCAAGACACGGCAACAGTTGTTCTTGCTCTACTGCTGCTAAATAGCCAAGGAGCCCAAGATTGACTCCGAGCACCGGGACCGTTGCGCCTTCAAGCGAGCGAATAGCGCGCAACATAGTGCCGTCACCCCCAATTGAAACAAGAAGATCAACGTCTGCGAGTCGGCCTGGCTGAACATGTGGCGAGTTGATGACGGCGTTGTCTGCTTCATCGACAATCGTGACCATTTGGTGGGTGGATGCCCAAGCGGCAACTTCGCGTGCAACATCAAGCGCATCGGGGCGAAAACGATGGACGGCGATACCGATACGACTCATACCTCATAACCTACGGAAACGGTGGGGCATTCCACGAACATCAAGAACTCCGTGTTCCCTTCGGCCCCTTTTATCGGAGATTCGGTCACTCCTCGCACCACAGACCCGAGCGTTTCAAGGTGGTGCGCCACGTCGTCACAGGCTGCCTGATGGATGAGTGGGTCGGTTATTACGCCCCGACCACGTGCCACTTCCATACGTCCAGCCTCAAACTGTGGTTTCACCAACAACAACATTTGTGCCTTCTCATGTCCTGGTTCAGGGGTTACTACGTCGACGAGTGCGCGCAGCACTTTTGTCAACGAAATAAATGAGAGGTCGGCAACGACAAGCGAACATGGAAAGACCATGTCGCCCTCTGACAAATCTCGAACATTGACTCCGTCTTGCCACGTAACGCGAGGATGCGATTTCATGCGTTCATGTAATTGATTGCGACCAACGTCTACAGCAAAAACACGTGTTGCACCCCGCTGAAGTACACAGTCAGTGAAACCACCAGTTGAAACACCAGCATCTAGAACAGAGCGACCTTCTACTGACACATTGAAATGTTCGAGTGCGTGTTCTAACTTCTCTCCACCTCGACTAACGAAACGTTTCGCCACCAGAACTTCAATTGCTTCATCGGGCGACACAAGTCGTGACGACTTCAAAGCAAACACTCCGGCTACCGTCACATTTCCTGCATCAATCATTCGAGATGCTTCGCTTCGAGTCTGTGCCAGACCTCTCTTCACAAGGGCCGCATCAAGTCGCATTCGCACTTACTTAGCGTACCTTTCACCAATTAGGGAGCAAGGAGATGTTGCACAACACCTGCAAGCGAGGGCGCAACAATGTCAGCATCTATGTTGTTGGCGTCTGGGGTAACGCCGCTGAGCACTAAAGCGAATCGACATCCCAGTGTGCGAGCGAATGCTCCATCTGTGTCGTCACGATCACCCACCATCACCATGTCTGCCACATCGACACCCGGACACATATCGCGCACGAGACCGGCCATGGGCGCACATGGTTTACCCGTGATGAGAGCCGTTACTCCCGTTGCCTTTTCAATGGCTGCCACTATTGAACCGCCGCCAGGAATCGGACCATCGGGGGTCGGATATGTGGGGTCATAGTTTGAACCGATCAACAGTGCTCCACCGCGAACTGCTGTGAGTGCATCTGCGAGCACTTGAAAATCGAACTCACGATGGAAGCCCACGACCACAGCATCAAAAGAACCACTGATAGGGCGGTTCTCGTACACAACTACCGTCTCTGCGCCAGTTGCGCGAACTTCTTCAATCAGGCCCTGACCTCCACAGACCAAGACACGCCACGATGACTTAATAGCGGTCACCGCACTCATCGCCGACGTGACCACATCGCCTTCAGCCGGGATGCCAATTGCATCGAGCGCCCGATATTGGTCGGCAAGCGTCGAGAAGGAATTGTTTGTCACAAACAGAACTCGAACTCCTGCCTGCCGCAGTTGTGAAATGGCGTCCACCGAGCCTGCAATTGGCCGGTGAGCCAACCACACCACTCCATCGAGGTCGCACAGCACAACTCTTGGTGTTTGGGTTTTGCTCATAGCCCTCAATCCTGCCACCCTTGTGGTTGTGCCACGATTCGAACCATTCCCCGCCCTTCGTTATGACAGCAAAAATTCGCTCGACATCTCGCCACAGACTTCTCCCCCCTACGACGTTTTCGATGAAAATGAACGTGCGGCGTACGCATCTGCCAGTGCTCACAATGTGGTGCTCGTGGATTATCCACTAGAGGCCGACGGCCCAGGCCGATACGAAATGGCAAACGCCACACTGCAGACATGGGTTGACGAGGGAGTTCTTCTCAGCGATGATTCCCCAACTTTTTCCATCTATCGAATGACGTTTACAGATGAAGCCGGACGCACACGCACAACGATTGGCGTCATTGGTGCACTCGAAGTTGTTGACGAAGGTGCGGGTGGAGTTCTCCCCCACGAGCGCACCACTCCGAAAGCAAAGACCGACCGTCTCGATCTCACACGTGCAACATCTGCCAACTTAAGCCCAGTGTGGGGCCTCTCACTAACACCCGGACTGACCGATGCTCTACAAGCACAAGCCACAGTTGTTGGAGAATGCACCGATGAGAACGGAGTGCATCACGTCATTGAACGTGTTGAAGACGCAAGTCGCATTGCAGAGATTTCACGACTTGTTTCATCTCACCCAGTTCTCATTGCAGACGGGCATCATCGATACGCAATTAGTCGCACGTTTCGTGATGAGTGCAGAGCTAACAACGTTCTTGCGGGCGCAAACCTCACGATGACGTATGTCGCTGAACTGATTCAAGATCAATTGAGTGTTGCAGCTATTCACCGCCTCTATGACTTACCAGTTAAACAGTTACTCGCCGCACTCGCTTCGCACTACACAACTACGAACGCAGGAAATGTTGGGCCTGAGACCATTTCCGAGATGGACTCTCAAGGCTGTCTCTGCGTCGTTGCTCCAGACGGAACCGGCACATATCTCACACCACGTGAAGACACATTTACAGGCGTGAGAGACATGGACAGTGCACGACTTGAGCATGCGTTATCAACAACCACACATGAAGTCACGTATCAGCACGGAGTGCATGAAGTATTGCAACGCGTGTCGACTGGCCAATACGGATCAGCCGTACTCATTCGGCCCGTGTCGTTACAAGAGATCAGGCGCACTGCAGACACCGGCGAATTGATGCCGCCGAAATCCACCTTCTTCACACCAAAACTTCGCACCGGAATGGTGATGCGAGACCTACGCAAATAGCCCTCGCTGCGTTTCTAGGAATCTACGAGATTGAAGCTGAGTAAATCTCGGCGATTGAGTTGCCAATCATTGTGTTGAACTCTGCCTCGGTCTGTTTTGCAGAAAGACCTTCAGTGAGTGCACGAGAAAAGCTGGCAATCATTCCGTTGTTACGAGACAACTTTGCGTTCGCGTCTTCACGGGTGTAACCGCCAGACAACGCAACCACGCGAAGCACGCTTGCATGGCTCACGAGTTCAGCATAGAAATTGTCTGTCTCGGGCAATGTGAGCTTCAACATCACTGGCTGATCTGCTGGTTGCTTATTCAGCTCTTCCAACAGCGCAGCCTTCAGAATGACTTCAGCCTCTGCTTTGCTAGGGCTGTGAATGTCCACTTCGGGTTCGATGATAGGCACTAGACCAGCAGCAAGAATTTGCCTGCCAACTTCAAACTGTTGTGCCACCACTGCCTTGATGCCTTCTTTGTTTGCCACTTTGATCACAGAGCGCATCTTGGTTCCAAAGATTCCTTGAGCTTTTGCACGGTCAAGCAGTGCACCCAAGTCAGGGTTTGGCTTCATGATCTGCACGCCATTGTTTTCATCGGCAAGTCCCTTGTCGATCTTCAAGAAAGGAATCACCTTTTTGTTCTTCCACAAATACTCTGCACTGCCAACACCATCAATCTGACGGTCCATGGTGCCTTCAAACAAAATTGCACCGAGAACTTGCTCACCAGAGAAGGCTGGGCTCTTCACCATACGAGTACGCATGGCATGAATCTGGTCGAACATCTCAACGTCACCGGAGTATTCGCTTTCCTGCACTCCATAAAGAGAAAGTGCTTTGGGGGTGCTGCCACCACTTTGGTCGAGGGCAGCAATAAAGCCCTTGCCTTCACGCATGCGAGTGACTTGTTCTTGATTCATGAAACGAAACCTTTCCGGCATCTCCGACGCTGGTCGGGACTTCCTTAGAATAGTCAAGAATCGAGAAGCTCTGTTATGTCATCGAGAGCTGCTGTGAGGTTTTTGCGCACCTGTGCCCGACGTCTCATCACAGAAACTGAATGAGCAAGCACCTCTGTGCGGCTAGATACCGATGTACCAGCGCGAAAGAAACGTCGACGCACTACGCCCACCACGCAGAGTTGAGCCCCTACGACAACGGTGGCGTTCTCGCCTTCAAGGGCGACAGGTACTGAAATTCGACCCTCTTCAGTGTGAGTAGACATATCGAAACTGGATGCAATTTCACCATTGGCAAGTGTGCGAGACACCAGAGGTGACGTGACTTCTCCAATGAGAACAACAATATTGAGATCTGCTGGAGTAACAGCAGTAGTTTGACGCGGCATAAGGCCTCCTTCTGTGCGAAGAAGGTGTGCCGCTATCCGCCGAGAGAGGCAAGCCTTTCGGCAACATCTACAAATTGACGGTCGTGCATTGCAACGCGCTCGAAAAACTGACGAGCCTTAATAACATTTCCCTCTTTGTCGTAGAGGTCGCCGATCACAAACCACTGACGAAGATGGTATTCAGAGGGACGATTCATATCGCCTGCTGCTTTATCCATGAGAGACAAAGCTTCAGAGACCAAGCCTCTGTCAGCCAATGAACCAGCCATCACGATGCGACCCTCAGCCAAGATCTCTGGGTGCGGTGATGCCTCGGCCAACTCGCGCCAGTACTTCTCACACTTTTCGTGGTCGCCTAACGCACGATGACAGTCAGCGAGCACTGCATGATTAAAGATCCAGTCCGGGTTCAATGCAATGGCTGTCTCAAGTTCTGTAACAGCACGCTTCCATTGCCCTGCACGGTAGAAACACAAGCCGAGCATCTCTCGCACTGCTGAAACGTCTGAATACTCACGCGACATTGGATTCAGAATCTTGCGAGCATCTTCATAACGATGAGCTTCAAAAGCCTGCAACGCCGCTTCGTAACGCTTCAACGCACGTGGCGAAGCTTTCTTTCCTAAAGCACGCTCAAATTGTTCAACAACGGAGTCGAGTGCACGCACTTCTTTACGTCCACCTTTTTGCGCGCGACCTGTGCCCTTGGCGCGAACGCCACCCAAGTTTGAATCACGCTTCGGACGCACTGACCCTTCGTCAATCCACTCTTCGCGTGAACGCTCTGGTGCAGCTGACATTTCTCCAGATGTTCGACGCTCGCCAATGCG
>SXGQ01206158.1_pt1 | contig 31695 bp, 30 predicted proteins | sample 3178371 | NCBI WGS metagenome assembly SXGQ01 (sample SAMN11356859, study PRJNA531348) | freshwater metagenome | isolation source: freshwater sample F1-20 | place: China: Fuxian Lake, Yuxi | collected 2017-12-25
GACCTGATGTCGGGCGGCCTGCATCGACTTTGGAAAGAGTTCACTCTTTCGCAAACGCATCTGCGCCCCGGTCAACGCGCGCTCGACGTGGCAGGCGGGACGGGGGATATCGCCCGAGGGATGCAAAAGCAAGTCGGTGACCGAGGGCTCGTCGTTCTTTCGGATATCAATGGCGCCATGCTTGCGCATGGTCGTGATCGCACCATCGATTCCGGAATCGTTCGAGGTATGGAATACGTCCAAGCCAATGCCGAGTATCTACCCTTTGCGGACAACACTTTTGATTGCATCACCATCGGTTTCGGACTGCGAAATGTCACCGATAAATCCGCCGCGTTGCGATCGATGCAGCGCGTACTAAAGCCGGGCGGTCAGTTGCTGATACTCGAGTTCTCACAGCCTACGATCCCGGCGCTCCGGCCGATCTACGACGCCTACTCTTTCAAAGTTTTACCTGTACTCGGGAAGCTAGTCGCGAACGATTCGGAGAGTTATCGCTACCTCGCCGAGTCGATCCGAAAACACCCCGATCAGGAAACTCTGCTCGCCATGCTGCGTGAAGCTGGCCTCGTCGAGTGCCGCTACCATAATCTTTCGGGCGGTATCGTCGCACTGCACCGCGGCTACAAAAACTGACGGACGACGCCCTTTGCTCACGGAACTCATCGAGAATCTGCTCAACCGTAACCTCGGCGACTCACCGGGCGCTCGCAGTGCCTGTGCCGAGCTCAAGGGCCGTCGCCTCAAGCTGGTGATTCGCGATCTCGACATCGCGATCGTCATCGAATCTCTCGGCGAGTCACTAAAGATTTCTCGTAGCAGCGAAGGCGAATGCCATGCTGAAGTCGAAGGATCGCCGATCAACCTGCTGGCCATGGCTGGGCCGTCTCCGGAACGATTACTCAAATCAGGGGCTGTGCAGGTCAAAGGTGAGGTTGAACTCTTGCAGCGCTACCGCGATCTCGTGTTGTTGCTGAAGCCAGACCTCGAAGAAGAGCTGTCTCGTTTGGTCGGAGACTCGCCTGCCCACCGCTTGGCAGCTCTGGCTCGAGGAGCACTGGCTTTCGGTCGACGCAGCGCTGACACCACGGTTCGTAATGCGGCGGAATTTTTCGCTCACGAGACCGGTGATCTCGTTCCGCGCGCCGAGGCCGAGGCATTTCTGAGTGAAGTGGATCGACTTCGTGAAGACGTCGATCGTGCGGCAGCGCGCCTCGATGCGATGCTCGAGCGACTCGATGCAAAGAGAGTCGATCCATGAAACTGCGCGTTCTGGCGAGGCTGATTCAGATCCAGCGTGTGCTTGTCCGACATGGTCTGGACGAGTTCGTGACCGAGACGCGTCTCTATCGACCTTTGAGATTCATTTTTCTCGCCTCTCCGTGGACATGGCTGGAGCGGCGCAAGGTCGCGACTCGCGGTGAACGATTACGGCTAGCCCTCGAAGAGCTTGGTCCTATTTTCATCAAACTGGGGCAGGCTCTCTCGACGCGACGCGATCTCCTCCCACCAGACATCGCCGAGGAACTCACAAAACTCCAAGATCGGGTTCCACCCTTCGACGGGAAGCTTGCCAAGCAAACCATCGAAAACGCCTACGGCAAGCCCTTGTCCGAGGTGTTCGAGTCTTTTGACGAGAAACCTCTGGCAGCCGCATCGATTGCTCAAGTACACGTCGCGAAACTTCGCTCTGCCGGCGAGGTCGTGGTCAAAGTCTTGAGACCCGGCATGCGGGAGATCATCTCGGGCGACCTCGAGGTGATGCACGCGCTCGCTAATCTCGCTAAGCGCAACTCATCGGAAGCGAGGCGCCTCCGAGTCGACGAAATCGTCGATGAATACGAAAAGACCGTTCTCGACGAACTCGACCTGATGCGCGAGGCAGCCAACGCGGCACAACTGCGACGCAACTTCGAGGGGTCAACACTGCTGCACGTGCCTGCGGTGCACTGGGACTATTGCCGCGTCAACGTCATGGTCATGGAACGTATTCGTGGCGTGACCATCAGCGATATGACGACGCTACGCGCCCTGGGAACGAACATCCCGATGCTGGCCGAGAATGGTGTGAAGATCTTCTTCACTCAGGTATTCCGGCACAATTTTTTCCATGCGGATATGCACCCCGGAAACATCTTCGTACTCGTCGATGACCCAAGTCGCCCGCGGTATGCCGCCGTCGACTTCGGGATCGTCGGGACACTCGACCTACGCGACATGCACTATCTCGCCGAGAACTTCTTGGCGGTGTTCGACCGTAACTATCGGCGTGTCGCCGAGCTTCATGTCGAGTCCGGGTGGGTGCCGCCTACGACGCGCGTCGATGAAATGGAATCTGCGATCCGGACCGTACTCGAGCCCATTTTCAACAAGCCACTGAAAGACATTTCTTTCGGGACCATTCTGCTTCGACTATTCGACATTTCGCGCCGCTTCGACATGCGCATACAGCCGCAGTTGATTCTGCTGCAGAAAACTCTACTTAATATAGAGGGGCTCGGCCGCGATCTCTATCCCGAACTCGATATCTGGCAGACGGCTGCCCCCATACTGCGCGAGTGGATGCGTGACCGACTGAGTGTCCGCACCCAGCTCAAACACTTCCGTGATCACCTACCCGCGCTAGTCGAGGTGGCTCACGCACTCCCGCCGCTACTCAAGGTCGCCGTTCAGAAGGCTCAGGATGGGAAGTTGCATATCGGTGTGCAGCCCGAAGACATCGAACGCCTTCGTCTGGAGATTCGTGCCGGTGAGCGTCGTCGAAACGCTACGTTGGTAGCGAGCGTATTGGGACTCGGCGGCATTCTTTGGTTGGATCCGGGCCCTGTAATCTCCGGGCTCGCACCACTACTCATCATCGCAGCGATCGTCACCTACTTCATCGGTCGTCGCTGAGCGGCGCATGATCGCGCTTTCAGGGCGTCCTCAGCTGTCCCAACCAGGCCGCAGGATCTTCGCCACGCTCGAGCACTTCGACGAGTGCGGAACCCACCACGACTCCCGCAACATGTCCTTTCAGCTTCTCGACCTGTTCGCGTGACCGGATACCGAAGCCTGCGCAGACCGGAACCGGCGATGCGGCAGTGACTCGATCGAGATAGTCGAGAACAGTGTCGGGTACCGTCACCGACTTTCCCGTCGTTCCCGTCATGGTGACGGCATAGACGAATCCATCGCTCACGCCACAAATTTGTGCGAGTCGTTCGGGCGTCGTGACCGGAGTCACCATTTGCACGAGCGACAAGCCCTTGGTGGCGAGCACAGCCCGAAACTCCGTCCCTTCGTCGAAGGGCAAATCCGGAACGATGAACCCGCAAACGCCCGAGTTGAGCGCATCTTCCGCCAATTTTTCGTAGCCATACTGCAGCAGAGGATTGAGGTAGCTCATCAGGACGAGCGGTGCGGCAGGACGCTGCATCGCGCTGAGTTCTTTGAGTATCCACTCCAAACTGACGCCTTGTTTTAGCGCCGCCTGACTCGAACGCTGGATCGTCATGCCGTCGGCCATCGGATCGGTGAACGGTACGCCGATTTCTACGACGTCGGCAGCCGAGGCTACTGCAGTCAGGTGTTCCCTAAACTTCGAGGCACTGGGGAAGCCTGCCGTCATGAATGCCACGAGGGCAGGCTCACCCTTGGCGCCTGCTCGACGAATGACTTCAGCCATTTTATTTGCAGGCGTCATGATCGGCTCTCCGCGAGAATCGTACGCTGAAGTGTCGGCATGTCTTTGTCGCCACGACCCGACATACACACCACAAGGCGCTTACCGGGATTTCGCGCAGCCCAGCGCTTGGCTCCATGCAGGGCATGCGCAGTTTCGAGCGCAGGCAAGATTCCCTCAAGACGTGAACACTCTTGAAGTGCGTCGAGTGCTTCAGAGTCGGTGGCCGACTCATATTTGACACGCCCCGCGGCGAGCAGCAATGCGTGCTCGGGTCCGACACCAGGGTAATCGAGGCCAGCAGAGATGGAATCGGTTTCGTGAATCTGCCCATTTTCATCTTGCAGCAGCAGCGAGTAGCAGCCCTGCAGTACACCTGGCCATCCGTAGGAAAGACTCGCGGCGTTCTCTCCGAGCTTGACGCCGCGTCCTCCGGCTTCGACACCAATGATTTCGACCTTCTCATCGGGAACGAAAGCATGGAACATACCGATGGAATTGGAGCCACCACCCACGCAAGCAAATATGGCGTCCGGCAATGCGCCGTGACGCTCGAGACACTGCTCTCGAGCTTCGCGGCCGATGACGGCCTGCAATTCGCGTACGAGGTACGGGTAAGGATGCGGCCCCACTGCGGAACCTAAAAGATAAAACGTATTCGTCGGGTCGGATACCCAATCACGTAATGCTTCGTCGATGGCGGCGCGTAAGGTTTGATCGCCTCCTGTTACCGGCACGACTTCGGCGCCTAGTAATCGCATGCGTCCGACATTCGGCGCTTGGCGCTCCATATCGATAGCGCCCATGTAGACCACACAAGGTAGGCCGAGCCGCGCGCAGGCGGCGGCACTTGCCACACCGTGCTGACCTGCACCCGTCTCGGCGACGATGCGCTTGGCACCGAGTCGTTTGGCGAGCAAAGCCTGACCGACCGCGTTATTGATCTTGTGTGCGCCAGTGTGCGCGAGATCTTCGCGCTTGAACCAAACATCGGCGCCCCACACCTCGGACAATCGTGGCGCATGCGACAACGCCGTGGGCCGTCCGACCCAGTGTCGCAGTTGGTCCGTGTATTCGCGCTGAAAGTCCTCACAGTGTAGATGCTCCCGCATTCCGGCCTCGAGACGTTCGAGTGCAGGAATCAGCGTCTCCGGGACATAGCGACCACCGTACGGGCCGAAACGTCCCCGAGCATCCGGGAAACGGCCTGCGAGTTCGGCATCGAGCAGCGCTTGCTGCTCTGTTGCAGTGAAACGAACATGGGCATTCATTCGGATAGCTCCCCGAAAGCAGCACGTGCCGCCTTCACGAATTCATGAATTTTTTTTGGTGACTTGAGTCCGGGCGAGGATTCGACACCGCTCGAGACGTCGACACCCCAAGGCCGAACCTGTCGAATGGCATCGTAGACGTTTTGCACATTGAGCCCGCCCGCCAACAGCAAACGCGTGCGCGTCGAGAGAGTTCGCGCCACTAGCCAGTTTGCCGTTCGTCCAGTGCCACTCTGCGCACCTTCGAAAAGGAGACAGTCGGGTAGTCGGTCGGGGATGGGTTCATTCTCTCGGAATACGGACAGTACCCGCTCCCTCGCACGCTGCGGCAAGGACGACACATCATGCTGGTCGGTCTGGAGCAGATCAGGCGAAAAAACGTCGAGAATTTCATCGACCGTTGCGGCTGGTGGTTGCCGCGTCACCGCAACACACCACGCCTTGCCTCGCGCTGGCTCGGCCAAGCGCGCAGCATGAGCCACCGAGACTTGGCGTACCGAAGATGCAAATACGAAACCAATTGCATCCGCTCCGGCTTCAAGTGCTGCGGCCACTGACTCTTCGTCGCAAAGCCCACAGATTTTTACGAACACGCTGCAGACCTCTTCGCGGATCGCCCCGCCGCCAGCATCTGCGCAGCCAGATCGCGTGGGTGGTCTCCGCTCATCAGCGCGCTACCGACGAGTGCAAGATCGTATCCGGCTGCAGCCAATCGACTGGCATCGTCGGCCGTCGCAAGTCCACTTTCTGCAACCCGCGGTAACCAGTGCGGGAGTTTCGGCGCAAGGGCCTCGAGATGCCCTGGGATGACTTGTAACGACACCAGATCTCGACAATTCACACCGAGAAGTACGAGGCTACCCGACTCGGCTGTCGACTGAAGTCCGATTCGCGGTTCGATCAGTCGAGTGGCTGTCTCGACATCACGCTCATCGAACGCCTCGAGCAAGATGAACAAGCCGTGGTCGAGCGCCGTATCGAAGAGGCTCGCCAGTACATCCATCGGCAGCATGCGAAGAATGAGCAATACGCCGCCCGCTCCTGCAGCACGCGCTTCGAGTACCTGATAAGGATCAACGAGAAAGTCTTTGCGCATCGTCGGTACGGCATCGGACTGGAGCGCCAAGGCTGCACGCTCGAGGTGCTCCAATGCACCATCGAAGCGGGAGGGCTCAGTCAAAACGGAGATGGCTGCCGCACCCGCTTCGGCGTAAGACGTGACGCGCTGCTCGAGATTATCTCGATCGCCACTACGTAATTGGCCAAGAGCGGGCGAGCGCAGCTTCATTTCTGCGATCAGATCGAAGCCTTCAGAAGATCGATGCAAACGTTTGGCAGGGCCGAGTTCACGAATGAGTGACAACAACTCGGGCTGCGATCGCTGAGCGCGGGCGGCGTCCGCACGCTCCCGACTGCGCACCGCCATCGTCGCGAGAAAATCGGACTCGCTCATCGATCGAATTCCTTGAGGTGGTCGAGCATCGTCCCGGCACGGCCGTCATCAATGACGGCGTTTGCGAGCGCGACACCCTCCTTAGGAGAGGCAACTCTACCCGTGCATTCGAGCGCGATGGCTGCACCCATCACGAGCGCATCACGATGAGCACCGCGGTCTTCGCCTCGCAGCACCCGATCGAGTGCCGCCGCATTGAAGCTGGCATCACCGCCCGTCAGCGCTGCAACGTCGCAGCGCGAGAGTCCATATTCTTCCGGCGTACGCTGAGATCGCTCGACACGACCAGCTTTCACGTCGAACACGACGAACGGGCCCAAAGGTGTCGGCTCATCCCAACCGTTTGCGCCGTGTACGACCCAAGCACGGATCAGCCCTGGCATGCCGCAGAGCGCTTGTGCCATCAATTCGGCAGTGGCCTCATTGAAAGCGCCGACGATCGCAAATGGCGGCGCGGCAGGATTCGTGAGCGGGCCGAGCACGTTGAATACGGTGCGAACACCCAGCGCCTGACGGACCGGCGCAATCGACTTCATCGCAGGGTGATAGTGCGGGGCAAAGAGGAATGTAAAGCCTGTTTTCTCTAGGCACTCTCCCGCACGTGTCTCGTCGAGAGGTAACGGGAGCCCCAATTTCTCCAGCACATCGGCACTTCCCGACCTACTGGAAATCGAGCGGTTACCGTGCTTGATTACGGGAATCCCACACGCCGCACTCAGCAAGGCCGAACCGGTCGAAATATTGACGCTGCCTGACGCATCACCGCCGGTACCCACGATATCGATGGCGCGCGCTCGGACGTTCTCTGCAATCAAGGGTCGCCGCGCGAGCTCACGCATCGCTTTGGCAAACCCGCGAAGCTCATCACCGGTCACACCTTTAGCGCGTAAAGCCGCCAGTAGCGCGCCACCCAACGCGGCGGGCGTCGATGGATCGGCGAGCGCCGAGAGAATCGTGCTGGCCTCGACTTCAGATAAATCTTTCCGGTCGAGCAAGCGCTCGAGCAGAGGGCGCAGACTCTCGGGTCCGCTCATCGTCGGCCTCCCGTCTGCGCCAAAAAATTACGCATCAGAAGAGGCCCTTCCGGCGTGAGAACGCTCTCGGGATGAAACTGCACCCCCTCGACCATCAGCTCTCGATGGCGAAGACCCATGATCTCACCCTGGTCGGTGCGCGCAGTGACCAGCAGTTCGGACGGTAGCGATGACGGCTCTGCGATCAACGAGTGATAACGACCGACTTGGCAGGGAGAAGGCATTCCGGAAAACAGTCCGAGACCGTCGTGGGTGACGGGCGACGTCTTGCCGTGCATCAACCGGCCGGCGCGAACCACTTTGCCGCCGAAGACTTCCGTGATGGACTGATGACCGAGACAGACGCCGAACACGGGCACCATGCCCGCAAACGCGCGGATGATATCCATGGAGATGCCAGCGTCGTACGGCGTCCCGGGGCCTGGTGAAATGCAGACGTGGCTCGGCTTCAGCGCCAAGGCCTGCTCGACCGTGATCTCGTCGTTGCGACGAACATCGACCTCGGCGCCTTCGACGAGGAATGCTTGCACCAAGTTGTAGGTAAAGGAGTCGTAGTTGTCGATCAGTAGCAGACGGGCGCTCATGACACCTCCCCTGCCATCTGCAAAGCCCGTGCGGCAGACGCACTTTTGGCGAGCACTTCTTCGTATTCGCTTTGAGGATGACTGTCGGCCACGATGCCAGCGCCCGCCTGATAGGAATACTCGTCGCCCCTGAAGACGAGCGTGCGGATGGTGATAGCCTGATCCATTTCGCCTTGCGCACCGAAGTATCCGACCGTACCGCCGTACAAACCGCGGCGTACGGGTTCGAGCTCGTCGATGATCTCCATGGCGCGAACCTTGGGCGCACCCACCAAAGTACCAGCCGGAAACGCCGCGGCAAATAAATCGAATGCGTCACGGCCTGCAGCGAGCTCCCCGTGGACACCGCTCACGATATGCATGACGTGGCTGTATCGCTCGATAGAGCGATAAGGATTGACGTGCACCGATCCTGCGCGAGCCACGCGTCCCAAATCGTTACGCGCCAAATCGACGAGCATCACATGTTCGGCATTTTCTTTGGCATCTGCCAGTAGTTCCTGCTCTCGTCGACGATCCTCAAGATCATCGGCCGCACGCGGCCGCGTACCCGCGATGGGCCTCAGCTGCGCGTGCCCACCGGAGAGCTTTACGAGCGCCTCGGGTGAAGAGCCCACGACTTTGATGTCGTCCAAGGCGAGGTAGTACATGTAGGGCGAGGGATTGATCAGCCGCAGGGCGCGATAGGCATCGAACGGATCGACTGAGTGACGCCCCGAAAACCGCACCGACAGAACGAGCTGGTAGACATCCCCCGCGGCGATGTATTCCTTGGTACGCGAGACCCCGTGGAGGAAGTGATCTTGCGACATCGAGGCTTCGGCCAAAGAAAACCCACTAGACGTCTTCGGCGGAGGCACGGCACCTCGCAGCGCTGCGATGACTTCACGGCGTAGCGACTGACGCTCGGACTCACTACCAGCATGCAGTAACGCGATCCCCCGCGTCAGATGATCGAAGACAAGTAGCGAAGACGGTGCGACGTAATGCATGTCCGGCACCGCGGAAACTGCGGGCGGGCGGGCCCGCAAACGCTCGAACCAACGGACGACGTCATACGAGGAGTACCCGACGAGGCCGCCGGCGAGAGGAAAGCCTGGGCCGGCTCCCGGCGCAGTCGGTCGAGGTGCTTTGGCGAGCGCCGAGCGTAAGGCATTGAGCAGCTGCGCTTGATCGGCGGGCAGGGGTTTACATTCGGAACCCAGCCACTGACCTCGTCCATCGAGCCGAAACTGAAACGAGGCGTCGCCGAATCCGATGAACGAATAGCGCCCGAGGCGCTCCCCTCCCTCCACGCTCTCGAGCAGGAAGGTAGGCCTGAACGCATGGAGCTTCAGGAAAGCGGAGACCGGTGTATCGAGATCACCGGATATATCGAATGGCGGTTTCATAAACGAAAAAACCCATCCCGGAGGGTATCCGGAGATGGGTTTGCTGGCTTGAACCTCTTGCTGGTTTGATCGAACAGCGGCGCCGGCGCCCTCTCCTTCAGGAGAGTCGCCACCAACCCAAACGACGAACGTCGCGGCAAACGCGAGAGTCGATGTTGGAGCGCGGGGTGTTCATGACGTTGAAGAGTATCCCTTTGAGCCGTATCGACGTCAACGGGCGATCAAAATCAGTCCATTCACCGCGAGACCGATGATCAGTAACCCGATCGCGATCATCGCGGCCCGGGGTGGCACGTGTTTGGCGACCCATGCGCCGAGGGGTGCTGCGATCACTCCACCGCCGAGCAATGCGATGACGAGATTGAACCGATCCCAGTCGAAAGTAAAAAGAAAGGTGATGGATATGGTGAGGGTGACGAAGAACTCGGCCGCATTGGCCGTACCGATCGCATAGCGTGGCGGAACCCCTCGAGCGATGAGTGTGGGCGTGGTGACTGTCCCCCAACCGCCTCCGCCGATGGCATCAAGAAAGCCCGCGACTCCGCCGAGCGCGTGACTCGGGGCGCGTGCAAGGCCTGGCTCACTGCGTGACCACGCGCGTCGCAACAACAAAATTCCAGTCAGCAAAAGGTAGATCCAGACGAAAGGCTTGAGTAAGTCACCGTCCAAGTTACCGAGCAACCAAGCGCCTGCAGCTCCACCGACCATACCTGGTAGAACAAGCTTGAAGAAAATCTTTCGATCGAGATTTTTGAACCAGGCATGCGATACGCCGGAAGCGCCCGTCGTGACCACCTCGGCTGCGTGAACGGTGGCACTCACGAATGCCGGTGGATGACCCATGGTGGTCAAGAAGGCACTTGCTGAAATGCCATAGGCCATACCCAGCGCACCATCGATGAGTTGCGCAGCAAATCCGACGAAGACGAGGGGCCAGAATTCGGGAGACAGGCCGTCCATGCGTCTATCGTACATAATGCGCACATGAAATTTTCCCTCTCTTCCCGCTTTGTGCTGCCCTTGGCTGCCCTCATGACGCTCAATGCCTGCTCCCGCGATACCACACCCAAAATCGATGGCCTGCGCGTCGGCCCTTGGCGCGCCGTACTGCAGGTTCCTGGTGGTGATCTGCCCTTCGGGATGTCAGTTGCTGCGAAAGACGGGAAACCCGTCGTCACGCTGGTCAACGGACCCAACCGTGTCGACGTGACCGAAATCACCATCACCGACGACGAAGTCACGATGCTGATGCCGGGCTTCGAAAACAAAATCGTGGCGAAGATCGAGGATGGCGCGCTGCAGGGCACGCTCACCATGGTCAAGGCCGGCGGCAAACTACAGCTCATCCCCTTCGCTGCGACGCACGGTCAGACCTGGCGTTTCTCGGCACCGACCGCGACGCCGCCAGAGGTTACTGACTCCAACACAGCGATCGGAGGGCGCTGGGCATTCACTTTCGGCGAAGGCGACAAGGCGTCGCCAGCAGTGGGCGAATTCGAACAGCGAGGGTCGTTCGTCACCGGTACGGTCATGACACCCACTGGTGATCATCGATTCCTAGACGGCGAATTCATTGACGGCGAACTCAGACTCTCCAAGTTCGATGGCGGACACGTATTTCTCTATCGAGCGACGCTACAAGACGACGGCTCACTGCGCGGCAAGTTCTGGTCTGGAACGGCTTTCGAGGACAGCTTTATCGCACGGCGCGACGATAACGCTTCGCTGGGTGATGCTGAAAATGCGACCAAACTGGTCGGCAAGGCTGATCGTCTTGATTTCCGTTTTCCGGATCTCGCGGGACACGATATCTCGATCAGAGATCCGTTCTTCTACGGCAAGGTGGTCATCGTGACGCTCGCGGGAAGCTGGTGCCCGAACTGCCACGATGAAGCCGCCTTCCTCGCGGATCTGCACCGCAAAAGACGTGCCGAAGGATTTGAAGTGATCTCGCTGATGTTCGAGCAGTTCGGCGACTTCAAGCGCGCAGCGGAGGCGACTGATCGCTTCCGTCGTCGCTACGACATCGAGTACACCACACTGATAGCCGGAACCTCCGACAAGGACGATGCGGCCTCAAAGCTGCCGCAGCTTAATGGAGTATTCGCATTCCCGACGACTATTTTCGTAGATCGTCAGGGCAAGGTTCGCAAGATCCATACGGGTTTCTCGGGGCCCGCGACGGGCAAGCACTACGAAAAACTGGTTGCCGACTTCACCGAGACGCTCGATGCGCTCTTGGCAGAAACACCGCCTCCGCCCTTGCCCTTGCCGAAAATCTGACGGAGCCCTGACATGCCCTCCTTCGACGCCGTCTCGGAAATCGACGCTCACGAACTGACTAATGCCGTCGATCAAGCCAATCGCGAGCTCTCGCAGCGCTTCGACTTCAAAGGTACAGCCTGCAAGTTTGTGTTACGCGAGAAGGACTTCACTGTCGAGGTGCGAGGAGAAGTCGAGTTTCATTTGAAGCAGATGCTCGACATCCTCAAGCTCAAACTCACTAAGCGAGGCATCGACATTGGCTGCCTCGATATCAAAGACGCGCAGACCAATCTTGCCGAGGCTCGGCAAGACGTCGTTTTGCGTCATGGCATCGATCAGGACTGTGGTAAGAAGATCGTCAAGCTGATCAAAGACTCGAAACTCAAAGTACAAGCCGGCATCCACGGCGACAAAGTTCGGATCACCGGGAAGCAGCGAGACGATCTGCAAGCCGCTATCGCCTTACTTCGCAACGAAAAGTTCGACCGACCGCTGTCTTTCGACAACTTCCGCGACTAGCGCTTACTCGCGCGCTGCGTGCGCATCAACCTGTCGCGACCAGTAAAAGTAAAACGGTACGCCGAGCGCGATGACGCCCACGCCGAGCAGGGCCTGCTTTGGCGTGGCGTACAGCGCACTCGCGAGCAGCGCAACCGACACCAGTACGAAGATCACCGGCGTGAACGGATAGCCCCAAGTTCGGAAAGGTCTTGGTAGATCGGGCTCGCGCACTCTGAAAATAATGACTGCCGCCGCACTCAGCGCATAGAAAAGACAGGACGCGAAGACGACTGAATCGGTCAGAGTATCGAAGGTTCCCGATATCGCGAGCACGCTTGCCCACCCTGCTTGTGCCAACACTGCATTCACCGGCACGCGGGTACGTGGCGATAACTTGGCGAGCGGCTTGAAGAACATGCCATCAGCCGCCATGGCATAAGGCACCCGAGAATTCGCAAGAATCGACGAATGCAGGGAACCCAATGATGACAGCATGAGCGCCGCCGCCATGAAGGTCACTGCAAAGGGACCGGCGAACGATGCGAGCACCTCGGTCGCGACCGACGACGTCGCAGACACGCTGGCGACCTCTGCGGGCGAGAGAACGTAGAAATAAGCCGCATTGACACCCACATAAAGCACGATCACCAGCAGCGTGCCCCAGATGAACATGCGCGGTAGGTTACGTTGTGGGTCCTTCACTTCGCCGCAAAGCGGTGCGACGTTGTTCCAACCGTCATAAGCCCACAGCGCTCCGAGCATTGCTGCACCGATGCCGGCGATGCCACCCATTGCGCTGGCTTCGACGCCTTCACAGGTACCGCCAGATGCCGAAGATGCGAAGTTGCCGAAATCGCCACTGCCGAAAGCAAAAGCACCGACGCCCACACCGAGGACGGTCAATACTTTGAGGATCGTGAGTAAGGTCGCGGCGGCGCCGGTGGCTGTCACCGATGCGCAATTGAAAAACGTCACGAGCCACAACGCACCGAGAGCAAAAATCGTGATGCCCGGGACCTCGATGCCGTCACCCAAAGGTAACGTGAGCCAAGTCGAGTCGAGCGCTCCACCGAGAGCGGTATTCAAAAATATCGCGAAACCGACGGCGAGCGCGGCTTGGGAGCCCGTCTTCATGATTGCGAAGACCGTCCAGCCATACAGAAAGCTCGTCAATCGGCCGTAAGCCTTGCGAAGGAAGACATAGTCGCCCCCCGCCGCCGGCATCATCGACGAGAGTTCTGCATAGCAAAACGCACCCAGTAACGACAGGATGCCCGCTGCCGCCCACACCGCCATGACGATCATCGGATCGTCGACGTTACAGGTCATGACGCGAGTCTTGAGGAACACTCCGGTGCCAATGACATTCGCCACATTGATGGCGATGCCGGCTGACAGCCCGAGACCTCGATTGAGTTGGGTCATCGAGGAACTCTATCGAGCTGCTCGCACAATCCCGCTACCGAGTCGATGGCGCTCGGACCCATACGGGTGAGTCGAACATCGGAAAATGTCAGAACCTGTTTATTGGCAACCGCCTTGATCGAAGGAAATCTCGCCCAACGCTCCCGCCAATCTCGGGCGGTGATAGGTGGTGCCGACATCAAAATTACATCGGGGTTCCTCTTTTTAATGTCCTCGAACTCGACGATGGGCGACGGGTAGTCGATATCATCGTACAAGTTGCGGGCTCCGCAGTGACGCAGGGCGTCGGATACCACGTTGCGACTGCCCACGGTGTAGAGCGGGACGTCCCAGATCATGAAAAAGACGTCGAGGGGGCGGCGGCCGGAAGAGGATTTCTTTGGAAGACTTGCGATTTTGGATTCCATCGATCGCGCAGCGGGCTCTGCGATCGCAGAGGTCCCAGCGAGGACTCCGAGCCGGCGAACAGAACGCGGGATGTCGTCTAGCGTACGAACACTGACGTAGTAAACGTTCAGCTTCAGTTTATTGACGAGGCTATCGATGATGAGCTCGTTGGTGAGATCTTTCCACACCACGACTGCGTCTGGCTTGAGCGCAACGAGCCGGTCGAACACCAGCGCATTCGCATCACCGATGCGCTCTATTTTTTTGGCGGCCTCAGGTTCGTCCGAGCTGGTTACGGTGGCAAGCACGCGATCTCCGGCGCCGGCGGCAAACAGCATCTCGGTCGCCCCCGGCGCAAGACTCACGATACGACGAGCGGGTGTCGTGAGCCGCAGCGTCGCTCCTGTGTCATCACGTATCGTGGTCGTTTGTGTCCAAGCTGGTGGGGACATCGCGGTCAGCGATGTCGCGACGATCAGAAGCGCCGCCAGAATCGGTGCTCGATACATCATTTGGAACCGCTGCGGCAGGCAGAGCAACCGACCGGAGACTCGAGACGTCGACGAATTCGATCGAGGGGGCCTCGCAATGGAGGTAATGCCCGGTGAGCGGCATTCACGAGACGGAAGCGCAAAGCCTGGCCTGAGACAGCCCAGAACACGTAGAACGAGGATCCGATCACGATGAGCGCGACGATCGATTGTTGCCAGAGGTCGTGCTGCATCGTCATCACCCGACCGAGAACCATAGAGCGATTCGATAGGTCGCAAATGCGGCGAGATAGGCGAGTCCAAAGAGGTATACCGTCATGATGAGAGGATACCGCCAACTGTTGGTCTCTCGCTTCACGACAGCAAGCGTCGCCAGGCACTGCGGTGCGAAAACGTACCAGGCAAGTAGCGCGAGCCCCGTCGCCAGGCTCCATTGGCTCGCGATTACCGTCGATAACGCCGTGGAGATGACCTCTTCATCACCCGACAGAGCGTACACCGTACCCAAGGCGCCCACGGCAACCTCACGTGCTGCGAGCCCCGGAATAAGCGCGATGGAAATCTGCCAATTGAACCCGATCGGTGCGAGCACGACGGCCAACGCCTGCCCCAGCTGGCCGGCAAAACTGTATTCGATCGCGGGCCCCGTAGCGCCCGACGGCGGAGCCGGATAGGTGGAAAGGAACCACAGCACCACCATTAGCGCGAGGATGATGCCCCCCGCTCGGACCAAAAATAGTCGCGCCCGCTCCCACAAACCGAAAGCAAGATTACCGAGCCGCGGCCATTGGTAATCGGGAAGCTCGAGCATCAATAGATGGGTATCGTTTCCACCACGGAATTTTTTGAGAGCCCAGGCAACGAGGAGCGCGCCTGCTACGCCTGCAAAGTAAAGAGCAAACAGCACCACACCCTGCAGATTGAAGCCGCCGACATCACGATCCGGAATGAATGCCGCGATGAGTAGGGCATAGACCGGAAGTCGGGCCGAGCAGGTCATCAGCGGCGCGACCATGATGGTCGCCAAGCGATCGCGCAGACTCGGGATCGTTCGTGTCGCCATGATTCCCGGAATCGCGCAGGCGAATGACGACAGCAGCGGAATGAAGGCGCGTCCGGAAAGTCCGACAGAGCCCATCACCCGATCGAGTAGATATGCCGCTCTCGGCAAGTAACCGCTGTCCTCGAGAGCAAGGATGAATGCAAACAGGATGATGATCTGCGGCAAAAAGATGATCACGCTGCCGACACCCGCGATGATGCCGTCTGCAAGCAAACTACGCAGCGGTCCATCCGGCATGCTGCCCCTCACCCACTCCCCGAGCGAGGCCATGCCCGCATCGATGAGATCCATCGGGAGAGCAGCCCAACTGAAGACGGCCTGGAAGACAAAGAAAAGAAGCGTGCCCAAGACGAGCAGTCCGAGGAACGGATGGAGCAATACTCGGTCAGCTGCCGCGATGAACTCGCTGCGTGCGGGCTCGCGGTAACCAGACGCCGCGAGAACTCGAGCGGCTTCGGCATGCGTCTGCTGCACGTCCTCTGCGGAGGGCTCGTGCCATTCCGTTTTAGAAGGCGTCGCGGAGAAGTCGGAGGGTAAGCTTTCGAGATGATCGATCAGTGCATCCGCACCGCCGCGCGCCACCGCCACCGTTTCGATGACTGGGGCGCCAAGCTCTTTTGACAGTCGCTCGCAATCGATAGCGTAGCCACGCTTTCGTGCGAGATCGGTCATGTTGAGCACGACGATCATCGGTAGTCCGAGTCGCTTCACCTCAAGGGCGAGTCTCAACGATAACGGAAGATGGGTGGCATCAGCCACCAGCACGATGGTCTCGGGTCTGGGTTCAGACGCGAGACGGCCGAGCGCAACGTCGCGAGTGATCGCCTCGTCGAGCGTGGTCGGCGTGAGGCTATAGGTTCCCGGCAGATCGAGTAGTCGAAAACGACGGCCCGATGCAGATTTGTAAAACCCCTCTTTTCTCTCGACCGTCACGCCGGGGTAGTTCGCGACCTTCTGACGGCTGCCCGTCATTCGGTTGAAGAGTGCCGTCTTGCCGCAATTGGGTAATCCGACAAAAGCGATACGTAGGTCCGCGGTGCTCATCGGATCTTCACTCGCTCGGCTTCCTGTCGTCTCAACGCGAAGGTGGCGCCTCCCACCCTTACGGCGATGGGATCGTGGGCCGGCCACATGGAGGCGACCAGCTCGACGGCAGCGCCGGGATAAAAGCCGATCTCGAGCAGACGGCGCGCCAGCAGGTCATCCGCATCGACCCGATCGACCACAGCCGACTGCCCAGCCTTCAGGCCGGAGAGGGTCCTCGGAGGGTGGGGCAAATCGGTCATGGGCAAAGTATCCGACAGCCCACCCTCTGTATGCAATTGCGGATCATTCTCATTTGCCCGATGGGTTTCAGGTACCCTTCGCCCCACCATGGACGGCAGCGGCGACGGTCAAAACAGACAGGTCAATGTGTTCGGCGACCCCCTCGCCGACTGCAGCCATTCGCCCAAAACGGGCTGGTTCCGAAGCGGTTGCTGCGAGACGGACGCGTCGGATGTCGGCTCTCACACCGTCTGTGCCGTAATGACTGCGGAATTCCTCGAATTCTCGCGATCACGGGGCAATGACCTCTCTACGCCGAGGCCCGAATTCGGCTTCCCGGGGCTCAAGGCGGGTGACCGCTGGTGCCTCTGCGCGGCTCGCTGGCAGGAAGCTTTCGAGGCCGGCTGCGCTCCGAAGGTCAGCTTGAAGGCGACTCATCGTCGAGCGTTGCAAGTCGTAGCCCTCGCCGATCTCAAAACCCACGCGATCGATCTTGTCTGACCCCTCTAACATCGGTACCGCGGCGATCTCGCCGCGAGCGGCGTTCCGTCAGGGCGTGCAAGAGCTGTTGCCTGCTGCACCCGGGGTGTTCGCATGGGGCCTCGTCACCGGCGTCGCGATGGTGAAATCCGGACTCAACGTGCCCGAAGCCATCGCGCTCAGCCTGATTGCTTATGCCGGCAGTGCGCAGCTCGCGGCACTACCACTCATGGCCACGTTCGCACCGATTTGGCTCATCTTCATAACAGCCGTCATCGTGAATCTCCGCTTCGTCGTATACAGCGTGATGATGCGCTCGCATTTGGCGGGACTCTCGATGAGCAAGCGGATAGGACTGGGATTCCTGGTCGGCGACATCATGTTCGCGCGCTTTTCGGCTCTGCTCGAGCGTGAGCCCCACTATCCGCAGCGGGTCGCGTATTACTTTGGCGGCGCCTGCTGTAACTGGATGTGGTGGCAGGTGTCTTCGATCATCGGCATCGTCGCGGCGACGGGTATTCCCCTATCTTGGGGTCTAGAGCTCGCGGGCACGCTGACGCTCGTTGCGCTGCTCGTGCCGCTCTGTCGTCAGTGGCCCGTGCTCGCAGGCGCGATCGTGGCGGCCGTCACCTCGGTGATCGCTCATGACCTGCCTCTTCGGCTCGGACTCCCACTCGGAATCCTGCTTGGGGTCATCACGGCGTTCCTCGTCGAGCGACAGCGAGGTACCGCATGATCGAGCCGTATGTCTGGTGGGTCATTCTCGCCATTACCGCAGCCACGTTGGTGACCCGGTCCGGTCCCCATCTTCTAGCGTCGAAACTGCGCGTTTCCCCGTCCTTCGACGCCGCGCTTCGATTCGCGCCGGCTTGCGCCCTCGCCGCCATCATCGCCCCGGATCTCGTTTTCCTCGGCGATACCGTGAATTTGACGCTGAAGAACCCAAGATGGGTCGCAGGAGTCGTAGCTGCCGTCATTTTCGCGGCAAGTCGCAGCATGATCGCGACAATTATCGGCGGAATGACCATTTTTTGGCTGCTGAAGGCCTGGTTCGTGGGGTGACAGGCGTCTAATAGAAAAACACGAGTCCAGTAATTGACAATGTGTCAATGAGTTCGGCAATGTACTTGCCATGAGTTATCTCGCCGAACGCCGCCTGGAAGAAAAAGAACGCCGACGCCTCGAGATCCTCGATGCGGCAGAAGCTGTCGCAAGTGTCGTCGGTATCGAAGCGATGACCATGGACCAAGTGGCCCGCAAGGCGCGGCTCTCGCGCGCGCTCGTGTATGTCTATTTTCGCGACAAGGCCGATTTGCTGATCGCGGTTTCCATCCGGGCGCTTGAGCAGCTTAACGAGCGATTCGTCGAAGTACTGTCCCAACCACTCAAGGGGCTCCAGCAGGTCGAAGCCTGCGGTCGCGCGTACGTGAATTTCGCCCGCGAGTGTCCGGTTCGCTTCGAGGTGCTAGCGCATTTCGAAGCGCATTCACCTACCGGCGAGTTTGATCCTGCCTACGAGGAATTCCTGAAGTTCGGCGAGCGTCCGCACGCCTCGCTGACCCGTGCCATCGAGAACGGTCTCAAAGATGGCTCGATCCGCAACGACCTCGGCAATCCCGCGCTGCTCAGCTTCACGTTATGGGGCCTCATGCACGGCATCATCCAGCTGACCATGCACAAGATTGGCGGACTCCAGCGCGCCGGAGTGTCTGCCGAATCTTTGATCGAGCACGGCTTCCGACTCGCGCTCGATGCCATGTCGCTCGGCCAATCGACGCGGGTCTGAACCAATGCGAGCGTTTCCCTCTGCCGTTTTTTTCGCCTTCGTAGCCTTCACCCTCGGATTGGTGGGCGTCGCCACAGCTCAGAACGGCCCAACAAGGGAAGCCAGCACGCTTATCGACGCTGCGAGCGGACGCTCGGTACCCGTGGTCATCGAGGAATACGTTCGTGCGGGGATCGCATCCAATCTCGCATTGCAGTCGGCGACGCTCGAAGTCGAGCGCAGTCAGGCGGCACTCGATGCCGCTCGTGGAAAATTCTTTCCCGAAGCAACGATTGGTACCCGCTATACGCGCGCGGAAGGTGGACGTGAAATCACGCTGCCCATCGGATCCGCTTTAAATCCAGTCTATCTAACTCTCAATGAATTGCTGATCTCCGATGGCCAAGCGCCGAGATTCGGAACCATCGAAGACCCGCGTTTTTTGTTACAGCGTGAGGAAGAGCAGGAGACTCGCCTCAGTATCCGGCAGCCACTCTACGTACCGGCAATTCCGGCCTCAGTCCGCGCTCGACGCTCACTACTCGAGGCCAGCGAGTTTGCGCGTCTCGCACTTATCGGCCAGCTGCGTCGAGATATCACCGTGGGGTACGTCGATTGGCTTCGTGCGAGTCGCGGTGCCAGCCTGATCGAAGCGAGCCGCAGCTTGCTCGTCGAAAATCTCCGTATCAACGAGTCGCTGTTCCGCAACGGAAAGATCACGCAGGATCAGGTGCTGCGGGCACAGGCCGAGTTGCTAGCGGTTGAACAACAACTTACCGAGGCACGAAATCTTCGTGATCAGGCTGCGAGTTATGTCAACTTTTTATTGAATAGACCTCTCGATTCGACGCTCGAGCTAGCCGATGCCTCCAGCGAGATCTCTCGCACTGTCGCCGATTTATCCGTATTACGTGAAGCCGCTGTAGCGCGACGACCCGAATTCGCACAACTCGATCGCGCCGTTCGTGCGGCCAGTGCGCAAGTCGATGCGGCCAAAGCGGCGAGGAAACCCTCGATCGCGCTCGGCATCGACGGTGGCTCCCAAGGTGAAGAGTACGAATTTGGCAGAGGTCGAAATTTCGCGACGGTTTCGGTGTTGCTCAATTGGACGCTCTTCGATGGCGGCAGTCGACGCGCTGACGTACGTCAGGCCCGCGTCGCACAACGCCAAGCGGAACTTCAGCGGGAACAAGCCGGACAGCAGATTCGTCTCGAAGTGCAGCAGGCCTTGGATCGATTACAGGCAAGCGAGGCGTCGTTACGCACCGCCGAGGCCCGCGCCGAGGCCGCGCGCGCAGCATTTCGAATTGCTGGCCGCAAGCGTGACGAAGGCGTGATCAGCCAAGTGGAGTTCCTCGACTCACGCACCACGCTCACCGCCGCAGAACTCAACCTCAACGCCGTCCGCTTCGAATTACTCGCGCGCCAGGCAGAACTCGACTACTCCACTGGAGCGACCTTACCGTGAAACAAACTGCCATGAAGTCTTCGCTACCCATTTTACTGGTCGCCGTGACATTGACGTTCGGCTGCAGCAACGGCTCAGACAAGGATGTCGTCGTGGAAACGCCAGTACGTGTAGCGGAAGCCACCGCGGGTCCCGCGGTCGCCCCGATCGAGGCAAATGGCCTCATCGGTGCGCAAGACGAGATGCGCCTCTCATTCAAGACCGGTGGCATCGTTCGTCGTATCGTTGTTCAGGAAGGTGAGGTCGTTAGAAAGGGCGCGCTGCTTGCAGAGCTCGAGCTCACCGAAGTTCAGGCCCAGGCTGAGCAAGCGCTACAGATGGCACAGAAGGCGGAGCGCGATCTCGAGCGGGGTGAGCGCTTATACGCCGATCAAGTCATCAGTCTAGAAGCCTTACAGAATCTACGGACTCAGGCGGCCGTTGCGGGCGCGGGACGTGATGCAGCACGCTTCAATCTCGGTTATTCGCAGATCACCGCGCCACGCGACGGCGTGGTGTTACGCAAGTTAGTCGAGGAACGTGAGCTTGTGCCTCCCGGTCAGCCGGTCGTGATCCTCGGTAGTGCGGATCGCGGATATGTTTTGCGATTCGCTTTGTCAGATCGCGACATCGTACGGATCAAGACCAGCGATGAGGCACGAGTTACGGTGGATGCCTATCCGGGCATCGAGCTCAAAGGCGTTGTCAGCGAAGTGTCGTCTGCGGCAGATCCGCGGATGGGTCTCTTCCCGGCTCAAATCAGACTCACCTCCACCGCTGATATCCGCCTCGCCAGTGGTCTCGTCGCGAACGCCACAATCGAACCGGCTCAGCCCGGATCAACGCGCTTCACGTATGTGCCCGTCAGCGCCATCGTGGAAGGCGAAGGCCGAACGGCCAGCGTCTTTGTCATCGATGGAACAACGGCGCGAAAGCGTTTGGTTAGGGTGGGATTCATCAAAGATGAGTACGTCGCTCTCGCCGAGGGTCTCAAACCCGGTGAACGCGTCGTGACAGAGGGTTCGCTTTATTTGGTGGATGGCGAACGAGTCCGTGTCGTCGACGGCTCAACGGGCGCGGCGGCGGCTGCTACCGTGGCCCGCTGAGCGATCATGGCCACTCCGATTCTCGAGTTTCCGATCAAGCGCTTCCAGTTCACGCTGGTGGTGTTTTTCTGTTTGGTTGCCCTCGGTTTGTATAGTTTTATCTCCGTACCTCGAGAAGAAGATCCTTCGTTCAAGATTTCCGGCTTCGAGATCTCCACAATCATGCCGGGAGGTGATCCAAAAGATCTCGAACGCCTCGTCGCTAAGCCACTGGAAGACAGGCTCGCCGAGCTCGACGACGTCAAACAATTAGAGAGCATCGTGGCCGATGGTGTCGCTTTCACCATCATCGAGTTTCAGGCATTCACCGACCCTGACAGAAAGTACGAGGAGATCGTCCGCGAGCTGAATTCCTTGAGACCAGGATTTCCCGCGGAAGTCCGCGAGATCCGCATCAGAAAGTTCAGTCCCGGCCTCGTCAACATCGTTCAGTACGCGCTGGTGTCGGACGATGCGCCCTATCGAGAACTACAGAACCATGCGCGCGCCCTGAAAGACACCCTCAAGGGTGTTCCGGGAGTACGCTCGTCTGAGAGCTGGGCTTATCCACCTCGCGAGCTGCGCATCGAGATCGATACTCGTCGTCTCGCCGATCTTCGTATCACGCCTACGAGGATCATTCAGGTCATCGAGAGTGAGAACGCGAACATTCCTGCGGGCGTCGTGGATATCGGTCCTCGCAGTTTTTCTGTGAAGGCGACAGGGTCGTATCAAGATCTCGAGCAAGTCCGTGAAACGGTGGTGAATGCGGCCGACGGCCGAACAGTGCGGCTGCGCGATATCGCCGAGATCCGCTGGGACGAGGGTCAATGGGGGCATATCGGCCGATATAACGATCGTCGAGCGGTGTTCGTAACCGCGAACATGAAGGAAGGTCAGAATATCCTCGAAGTCCGAAAGGCGATCGACCAAGCCGTCGAGCGTTACCAGGGAGGGTTGCCCAAACGCGTGACGCTCGAGCTCGGCTTCGACCAAAGTAAGAATGTGGAGAAGCGACTCGATAGGCTTTACACGGATTTCATGATCGCAATCGGCTTGGTGCTGATCACCCTGCTGCCACTCGGTCTGCGCGCAGCGAGCATCGTCATGATCTCGATTCCGCTGTCGCTCGCGTTTGGTCTGACCGTTCTTTATTTTTTAGGCTACTCGCTCAATCAGTTGTCGATCGCGGGATTCGTGGTGGCACTCGGTCTGCTGGTGGACGACTCGATCGTCGCCGTCGAGAACATTTCGCGGCATCTACGCATGGGCTATGACCGCGTCCGTGCAGCCGTTGCCGGAACTCGACAGATTTTCGTAGCCATTCTGGGTTGCACAGCTACGCTGATCTTCGCCTTTCTTCCGCTCATGGCGCTCCCCGGTAACTCTGGAAAGTTCATCCGAGTACTGCCGACGACAGTCGTCGCTACGATCGTCGGTTCGCTGTTGATCGCGTTGTTCATCATTCCGTTCCTTGCAAGCCGAATGTTGCCGGCCGACGAAGTCGGGCACTCGAGTCGCCTGCTCCAGAGAATCATGGACGGAATACATCGCTATTATCGTCCAGCGCTTCACTACTGCCTTGCGCGCCCGAAAGCGACTGTCGTAGCCGCCATTGGTGGGTCGTTGATGCTATCGGCGCTACTTGTTCCTGTGCTCGGCTCTAGTCTCTTTCCGAAGGCGGACACGCCGATCTTTTTGGTTCAGGTCGAGACTCCGACCGGCACGAGTTTCGCGGCGACCGATAAAGCAGCAAAGTTTGTCGAGGATGAGGTTCGGAAGCTGCCGGGCGTACGTTCGGTGTTCACGAACATCGGTCGCGGCAACCCTCAGGTGTACTACAACCATATCCAGCGCAGCGAGACCTCGTCGTATGCCGAGATCTTCGTGGTGCTGGAGAAGTACAACACGCGACGTACCCCAAAGCAGATCGATGAGCTGCGCACGCGACTCGACGGCTATCTAGGCGCTCGTATCTCAGTTCGTGAGTTCGTCAATGGGCCGCCAGTTTCGGCGCCGATAGCGGTACGCATCGTCGGGCCTGACATCGAAGTGCTCGATGAGCTTACAGGTAAGATCGAACGCTTGATCGAAGAGACACCCGGAACTCGAGATGTTCGTAATCCGCTGAAGTTTCCGAGGACCAATATCAAGATCGAGGCGGACACTGCAAAGGCCGCTTTGCTTGGAGTTCCTGCCGTCGAGATCGATCGTGCCATGCGGCTCGCGATATCGGGTCTACCGGCGGGAACATTCAAAGACGTCGACGGTGAGCAGTATCCCATCGTGGTACGTACGCCGCTCGACGGACGCCCCACGCTCGAGGCCATCGAAGCCGCGCGCGTGATCAGTGTCACTGGCGAATCCTTACCGCTATCGCAGATCGCAACGATCGAATTTGAGCCCGCACCGGTTTTGATCTCGCGATACGACCGTCAACGTGCGGTGACCATCAATTCGGACGTACAGCGCGGGGAGAACACCGGCGAAGTTACCGCAGCAGTCGTGAGTCGACTGGACGACATGGAATGGCCTCGCGGATACCGCTATGTGCTCGGCGGTGATGCCGAGGCCGGCGCTGATGCCTTCGGTGGAATCGGTACTGCGGTCATCGTGGCGCTCTTCGGCATCTTCGCGGTGCTGGTGCTGGAGTTCGGTAGCTTTCGATCGACGTTAATCGTACTTACCGTTGTTCCGCTCGGTATCTTCGGCGGGATGCTGATGTTGCTGATCACGAATAACGACATCTCTTTCACGGCAGCTATTGGTTTCAGTGCCTTGATCGGTATCGAGATAAAGAATTCAATCTTGCTTGTAGACTTCACTAATCAACTGCGTGAAGAAGGCGTGCCGCTGGATGACGCCATCGAGCAAGCGGGCGAGATTCGGTTTTTGCCCATCTTGTTGACCTCTGCGACGGCGATCGGCGGCCTATTACCGCTCGCGGCGCAAAACAGCGGACTCTATTCTCCGATGGCCTGGGTGATCATCGGCGGACTCATCACCTCGACACTGCTCGCGCGACTCGTCACGCCGGTGGTGTACAAGTTGATTCCGCCCGAGGGTCATGAACCACGCAACATCGTGCGCGGTAATCAGCCAGAATCCTCTGGTGCCCTGCTCTAAGACTTACCCGTAGATCAATTAGCCTGCTGACTCGAGCTCCCAGGTCACGAGCGGCGCACCGCGACGGATCCAGAAGCCGGCGCCGATCGGGCGGAAGTGCTTGGTGAGTCGCTTGCGATACCAGGCGCCGGTACGCATGGTCACATCGCGATCGGTACGTGATTGATCGGCATTCTCGCGCCAGTCTCGACGGGTCAATGCACTGAAGAACAGCACGCCGCGACATAGTCTCGCGAAGTTCCGCATGGCTTTTTCAGCCGAGTCATCATCGAGATACTGCAGCACATCGAAGCATACGACGAGATCGAAGGGTTTTCGTGAGCGGTACGAAGCGAGGCTACCTTGCACCCAGCCGTAGCGGTCACAAAGATATTCGCTGTACTCGAGCCCGACATAGGTGGCGCCGGGCAAGGCGCGCAGCAAGGGCTCACGCATCAGACCGAGCCCGCAACCGGCATCGAGGATGCTCGCCACCGGGCATCCAATGTGCCACGTATAGGCGGCGATCAGGTTGGCGCGGGCCGTCATCTCGGCCCGCGAGGTCACGGAAGTTCTACCGTCGCGATAGAAGCGCCGGTAATAGTCCCTTCCGAAGCGTTCGCGCGACGACTTCAAACGATACCGGCGAGTTTCTTCGCAATCTCCGCCACTTGTACCGGATCAGCCTGCGACACTTCCGGATATTCAGAGAAGCGCTCCGGAATCTTGATGGTGGCGTCGATGCCCATCTGGTCTGAACGAAAAGCGCCGAACTGCGGTGACTTTTCGCAAGAGGGATCGAGGATCATGGGGATGCCATCGGCCTGAATGATGGAATCTTTGACCGGCTGCCAGCGGGTCATCATCGCCCACTCTACCTGCTTGAGGTCGTAGGGATCGACATCAGGGCCGACGACGATGACAAGTTTGGCCGTTCGCCCCCATCGACCCGCCGAGCCCCATACCGCATGGATGACGTATTTTCCGAAGTTCGGATGAGGCTTGCGCCATCCGTCCACCGACAATTGCACGACGTAACACATGTTCGGTGTGACGGCGACGTCATGCACTTCAGGAATTTTCTTACGAAGATCGGAGAGAACCTCTCCCTCGACCGGTAACAGCGCGATGTAGTTGTGATCGAACGGCGGCACCATCTCCATCGTCGCGTGCCAGATGGGCTTCTGGCGATGCGTGATGCATTTGATGCGGACGATCGGGAACACCTGCACGCGGTCGTAGTAGCCAACAGGGTTCGAGTGCCAACCAATCGCTTCGAGTTCGTCGGTGATGACCTCGCCCTCGAGCACCCACTCCGCACTCGCCGGCACTTCGAGATCGACGGTTTCACAGCGGACCATTTCGACGGGTGATCCGCGCAAACCCCCGGCGAATGCCGTTTCGTCAACATTGAAAGGAACGCCCGTCGCCGAGGCAAGATGTAGCGCCGGATCGCACACACCCGCAATGGCGACCTCGAGGCGCTTACCCATCTGAGAGGCTTTGAAAGTGTGTCGGCCGATATCCGAGAACGGCGGATTCCACCAATAGAACGCCGCGAGATCGGTTTTGGCGCGCTCCGGCTTGTAGCTGCCCCCTTGAGGATGGGTGGCATCTAGAAATTGGGTAAATCGATACCAACCGCAGTTGCGCCCGCCGGTCTCCGGATCTTTGGAGAAGGTCATGGCGTTCGTGATGTATGCCGGACCTTCTTTTCCGAACCACACATGGGGAATCTGCTTATCGAGCGATACGTCATCGCCCTTGATGATCACCTCTTTGCAAGGAGCTTTCGACTTGTCGACGATCTTGGGTGCATGCCATCGAGCTGGGTCAGCAAGAACCTCGGAATGGTGCAGTTTGGCTTCGCGCCAATCGCGAAATCCAATGGTCATCGCAGTACGCTCGCGCGTGCCGAACGGATTGAACAGGATAGGGACGTCCTTGGTGTTGATGGCATCGACGTTGTTCAGCATGAGTGCCGGGCCATCTTTGCTGCAGACGTAGTTCATCAGGGCCTGCAGCTCGTTGGTATCGCGACGGCCATTGAGCGGCACATCGACGTTCTTCAGCTGTCCTTCGCGCTCGAGCTGCGCGAGGAATTCGCGCATGTCTTTGAATGCCATGATTGCCCCCATTCGACCTGTTGGTCCTGACGATGCCACAGCCTAACCGCCCCGCCCCAGCCGGGGCCATAGGGTCGGCCGTTGGGGGAAACGACTGACCTTACATCGGACAGCCGGCTCCGAGTGGTTCCCCCGATACCGGGTGAGTCGGCATGATCAACCCTCGTTTCACTCGGACACTTCGGAGTCACCATGTCCTCTACCCGCAAGGTCGCCATCATCACAGGCTCGGCCACCGGCGTCGGTGCCGCTGCCGCCATCATGCTGGCAGAGCGAGGCTGCAACGTCGTCATCAACTACACGCGTAGCGAGGCCGAGGCTCGGGACACCGCGAAGCAATGCGAAGCAAAAGGCGCGGAAACCTTGGTGTTTCAGGGTGACGTGGCGGAAGAGCCGTCCTGCCAGGCCATGGCCAAAGCCGCCATCGACAAGTGGGGTCGCATCGATTACCTGATCAACAACGCCGCCAAAACCAAATTCAACCCCTATGAAAACCTCGATGGACTCACCGGTGACGATTTTCTCGCAATCTACAAGGTCAACGTCGTCGGTGCATATCAGATGGTTCGCGCTGTTGCGCCCTACATGAAAAAGCAGGGTCGCGGCGCCATCGTCAACAACTCCTCGATCGGAGGGATCACGGGCATCGCATCGTCGATGGCTTACGCAGCTAGCAAGGCGGCACTCAACATGCTTACGCAGTCGCTATCGCTAGTGCTCGGCCCGGAGATCCGCATCAACGCTGTGGCACCCGGCGCTATCCAGACACGCTGGCTCCAGGGCGGTATGACCCCTGAGCAATATCAAGCTTTCTTGGTCAACACCGCTGCCATGGTGCCGCTGCAAGTGGTTCCCACTGCGGAGCAAATCGCTGAAACGCTCGTGTGGTTTCTCGAGGGTGCCAGCGTCGTCACCGGCGAAGTGTTGATGGTCGATGCCGGCCTACACTGCGGCCGTCTGCCGCCCTCCTCGAGTGCCAAGTCCACTTGGGACAATGTCAAAAAATAAATCCTCTCTCGTGCTTCGTCGTCAGGTTCTTGCAAGTCTCGGTGCGTTGCCTTTCGGTACGCTTATCGATGACATATCAGCCTCCGGGGCAAACGCGGCTGTCCTGCCCTTCGCACCTGGCGACGTTGTCGTCGGCTGCACCTTACTCAACGATCCGAGGGATGACCATCGAGGCCGTGGCCGAATACTTCATTACGACGCCGCCTTACAGCTCAAAAATACGATCTGGCTCGGTGATACAACCCACATCGTTCAAGGCCTGAAATTCGCGCCTGATCGAACGCTCTGGGCGTTCGACTCTTTTGCGTACAAGATCGTGCGATTCGGCTCAGACGGACGGCGGCTGGGTGATTTCAAAGCGCCTTCCCGGTCCTTCGCCCACATCACGTTTGCCAAAGACGGTCGATTCTTTCTGGGTGAGAACTTCGTCGGCGAAAAAACCCGGGTTCCTTTGGGGACTACGCTGCCTTTCATGCCGGGCACCCGTCGTTTCGGCGACGGGCACTTGTTCGAGTTTTCCAAAGCAGGGAAATTACTGCGGCAGCATGCGACACCCGTTCACGGTGGCATGGGCGGCTTTCAGGGTCTTACTTCTAGTGCGATCGCGCCCGACGGACGAACGCTTATCTACACCTCGGAGTCGGGCCCTCGCATCATGCGCTGGGATCTCGTCGCGCAAAAATCATTGCCGGATCTCGTCATCGCGCCGGAGAAAACCGGGCGCATATTCTTTGACGTAGGATTCGACGAGGCCGGACGCTTGCTCGTGGTGAACGGTCGCGGAATAGACGCTGTGGATGACGCCGGCCGGCTCATCCGAAGCTATTCTCTCGGCTCATTCGGCTGGGCTTCGCTCGGAACGCCCCGCAGCGGGTATGTCCACGCAAGCAATTTTTTCTCTGGCGAGATCGCCTGCCTCGATTTGGCGAGCGGGAACATCGTGGCGCGTGCGCAAACCGGGATTCGAAAATCTACTTCGGGAATCGACAGCTTCCCAGGATGATCGAACCTAGACCGGCTGAGTGACCGGGTTATATGCGAAGAGGCCTATACCCTCGTCCGCGGCTTGCCCCTTGGTACGCTCCGAATACTTCTCCGGATCAGGGGCATGGAAGACTTTTCCGGCTTTTCGGGATTCGAGTACGACGAACGATGCTCGCTCGATGCGGGCGCGTTCGTATCGCTCGAAGGCCTCTTCCAGTCGATCGGACGCCGCGATCGCTCGTGCAAGCACTACGGCATCCTCAATCGCAAGCACGGCTCCATGGCCGAGGAACGGCAGAATCGGGTGGGCAGCATCGCCTAGGAGCGTGATTCGGCCTTTCGTCCAGGTTTTAAGGGGTTCGCGATCGAACAGGCCCCACTTGAAAAGCAGATCGGGAGGCACGAGCTCCATGATGCGGCGCACCATCGGGGTCCAGCCCTCGAATTCTTTGAGGAGCTCGTCAACCGTTGATCTGATAGACCAGCCCTCTTCGGTCCAATCTTTACGCTCGGCGAACGCTACGAAATTGAGCAGCTTGCCTCCGCGAATCGGATACCGATTGACCAGATGTCCCGGACCTAAAAAGATGCCCGAAGGCGGCTGCAAGATCTCGGGGGGAACAAGCTCCATGGGGACGACGCCACGCCAGGCGATGTATCCCGTGTACTGGGGTTCGATAAGCCCGAAGATCTCGTGCCTTACGGCAGACCGTGACCCATCGGCGCCAATGATCGTGTCGAATCTTCGTTCGCTACCATCGGTGAGCGTAACCGTAACACCGCTACTGTCTTGCGAGACCGTACGGCATCGGCGATCGAGCTCGATTGCATCGGGATCGTTGGCACGCACAGCGGCCGCAAGCGTGTCATGCAAATCGGCTCGGTGGATGAGGTAGTAGCGCTCTCCGTATTTTTTGATGAGTGCTCGGCCTCGGTTGATCCAGTTGAGTGGTCGTCCATCTTTGTAGTGACGAACACACTGATCTTCGGGATGGTAGGACTTGGCGCGTAAAGCTTCGCCCAGTCCGAGATGATTGAGCGCATGCGCCGCAGTGGGGCTCAACGAGAGTCCCGCACCGACTTCGGTAAGAACGGGCGCTTGCTCGAGCACCACGGGTCGGAACCCCTCGCGCTGCAGAGCGAGCGCTGCGGAAAGTCCTCCGATGCCGCCACCTACGATGCCAATGCTCAGCTTCTTCACGAGAGCTATTGAGCCTCAGCTTCGGATCCCATCAGAAGAACGGCAGATACCTCGTCCAGACTGCGGACAAGCACGGCCACGCAGCGGTAAAATGACGCGTATCTCGAAAGAACCCCAAAGTCGGATTCGTCAGCCTCGGCTGCCCCAAAGCGCTCGTCGATTCAGAGCGCATCCTCACCCAATTGAGAGCAGAGGGTTACGCCGTCGCGGCGGATTACGATTCCGCCGATCTCGTCGTCGTCAATACCTGCGGATTCATCGACTCTGCAATCGACGAATCACTCGATGCCATCGGCGAAGCGCTCGAGCAAAACGGGAAAGTCATCGTCACTGGCTGTCTTGGCGCGAATCCGCAACGCATCCTCGATCGACATCCTCGTGTGCTTAAGGTCACAGGTCCGCATGCCTACGACGACGTGCTCTCCGCTGTTCATCAACATCTGCCGCCCAAACATGATCCGTTCGTCGATCTCGTTCCGCCACAAGGCATCCGTCTAACGCCGAGACAATACGCGTATCTCAAAATTTCCGAAGGCTGCAATAACACCTGCAGCTTCTGCATCATCCCCGACTTACGGGGGAAGCTCGCGAGCCGTCGCATCGATGACGTCCTACGCGAAGCCGAAAGGCTCGTCAAAGCAGGTGTTCGCGAATTGCTCGTAATCTCCCAGGACACGAGCGCGTACGGTTCCGATCTACGCTATGCGCAAGGCAACTGGAATGGGCGCGACTACGAGTCTCGCTTTATCGATCTCGCCCGAGGCTTGGGGAGTCTCGGTGCCTGGGTTCGAATGCACTACGTTTATCCGTATCCACACGTCGACGGTGTCGTCGAACTCATGGCGGCGGGGCAGATTCTTCCTTACCTCGACATCCCCTTCCAACACGGCAGCCCGACGGTGCTGAAGCGAATGAAGCGGCCTGCGCATGCTGAGAACACTCTCGCGCGCATCAAGCAATGGCGTACGACCTGTCCGGATCTCACACTGCGCAGCACCTTCATCGTAGGTTTTCCGGGCGAGACCGAGGCCGAGTTTGCGGAGCTGCTGACGTGGCTCGAAGAGGCCCAGCTCGATCGAGTAGGGGCATTCAAGTATTCGCCGGTCGAAGGTGCTCGCGCCAACGACGTCGCAGTGCATGTCGCGCCTGAGATTCAAGAAGAGCGTTTGGCACGCTTCATGGAGGTGGCCCAGCGCATCAGTACCGCCCGACTTGCCGCTCGAGTAGGTCGCAAGGAACAAGTACTCATCGATGGTATCGAAGGTAATGTCGCACTGGCTCGCTCGCGCGGCGACGCCCCTGAAATCGACGGCTTGGTACGAGTGAAGCGCGGCGGAAAACTCGCCGTGGGCGAGTTCGCGCGCGTGAAGATTACGGGTTCGGACGAGTACGACCTCGAGGCCGTACCGCTCTGACGTTCATTCGACCGTGACGGATTTCGCGAGAGTGCGCGGCTTGTCGACGTCGGTGCCGCGCGCCGTTGCCACGTGGTACGACAGCATCTGCAGCGGAATGGTGTAAACCACAGGCGCCTGGATGTAACTCACATGCTTCGGCATCGTGATCACGGTGACCCCTTCCGAAGATTTCATGCCCGACTCAGGATCGGCAAACACGATGAGCTCTCCGCCGCGTGCCTTAACCTCCATGAGGTTCGACTTGAGCTTTTCGAGTAGATCGGTGTTTGGCGCCACGGCGA